>Ga0210102_1000004_pt1 | contig 78787 bp, 83 predicted proteins | sample RushOxbow_ThreeS_4_FD_185563 | JGI IMG/M metagenome (GOLD analysis project Ga0210102, IMG submission 185563) | Wetland microbial communities from San Francisco Bay, California, USA, that impact long-term carbon sequestration -... | ecosystem: Environmental > Aquatic > Marine > Wetlands ...
GCCGGCCTCGGCCATATCCTCTCGCAGTATCTCCTGAGCCTGGGACTGCCGTTCGAGCGCTGGGTGCAGCGCCTGGCGGAGTTCGCCGAGCAGGAGACCCAGCCGCAACGCTTTCTCGCGCTGTCCCTCGAGCACATCCTCGATCTGCCCTGGGTGACGGGACTGCGCTGGGAAACGCGCCTGGGCCAGGGCGAGTACGGCGTCAAGTCGGGCTACTCCGCGGAATTCTCGTTCCAGGACCTGCGGCTGAGGATCTACACGCGCTGGTCGCTGTCGCCGGCGGTGCTGCTGCACTTGAAGCTCCTCACGCAGATGGTCGGGCACTTCTACGAGGCGAAGCGTCGCGAGCAGGTCCAGCGCCAGAGCGCCTACACGCAGGCGATCTACGAGACGGGCGCGCGGTTGACGCACGACGTCAAGAATCTTCTGCAGTCGCTGCGCTCGCTGTGTGCGGCGGTGGACAGCAGCAGCGAGCAGCAGGCGCAGGGGCTCCAGGCGCTGATGCAGCGGCAGCTGCCGCAGATCACCCAGCGCCTGAACGCGACGCTCGACAAGCTGCGCTCGCCGCAGCAGGCGGATGCGACGCGCGTGGGTGCCGCGGTCTGGTGGGAGGGCCTGATACAGCGCCATGCCGGTCGCAGCATCCATTTCCAGATGGACGGCGCGCCGCGCGATCTCAAGCTGCCGGCGGAACTGTTCGACAGCGTCGCCGACAATCTGATCGAGAATGCCGTCAACAAGTCGGCCGCCGGCGCGGCCCTTCAGGTGCGGGTGACGCTTTCAGTGGCGCGCGGCGGCACGCTGACGGTCTGCGACAACGGCGCCGCGATCGCGAAGAGCACCGAAATGCAGTTGTTCGAGGCGCCGGTGCCCTCCGCGAGCGGGCTCGGCGTCGGGCTCTACCATTCCGCGAAGCAGGCGGCCCAGCTCGGCTACCGCCTCGCGTGCGCTTCCAACCAGCCTGGAATGGTGTGCTTCGTGCTGACGCGGGAAGGAGCAGAACCCTAGGGCAGCTGCCCTGCCGCGATCAGCCGGTTGAACAGCACGGGAGGTGAAATCCAGGTCACGATATCGTCGAATTCCGAGGCCGGCACGTTTGACTTGGTGCGCATGACGAAGACGCGGTCGCCGGCGGTGAACGCCTCGGAATTCTCGGCTTCGTCCGCGCTGACGCCGCCGCTCGTGGCCACATTGCCGCCCAGCGACCAGATGACCGCGATGGCGTTCGTGGTGATAGTTGCTGCTGCGGACGCGCAGGCCGTGGGGGACGATCCGGTCGAAGTGTTGCAGACGTTAAGCAGACCTGCACCCACTATGTTGGACATTCCCGCAGCGCGCATGCCCAGCGTATTCGTGGGCGGATTCGGCAGGGTGGTAAATGGCCGCGGGACGCCGTTAACGGTCTGGTAGGAAACCGCATAGCGGATGCGGTTCTGCGTCAGCCCCCAGGCGTCCACGGCATAACCATTGGCATCCGCGGGCGTAAAGCTGAGCGTGGCCGCCGGCAGGAACCCAATGTAAACGTTCGTTCCTGCTGCTCCCGTTACTGAAGTGTGGCATAGGCCGTTCGCAGCGCTCCCCCCTGGGGAAAAAAAGAGCTCCAGCCCATTGCTGGTATCCGAAGCGGGGCAAGGAAACCGGCCGGTGGCCGCCGCGTAGCCGATCAGCGCATCGCGCGCCTGGTCCAGGATGCGCTGGGTCGTGTCGATATTCCGGCTCTCGACCTGGGTGGTGAGCGGAACCAGGATGCTGCCGAGCAGAAGGGCGATGATGAATACCGCGATCGCGATCTCAACCAGCGTAAAGCCGCGGATGCGATCAGGGGAGGGTATAGAGGCGGTCGCGAGCATACGCAGTTATTGGCGTACAGGGAACCATTACCGACGGCCCAGGCCGGCAGAAGATGTCGTCGTTGTTTCGGTTTTCAAGGTCCTCCACGTAATCGCTCAGGTTGGAGCTGGGACGGCTCGTGCCCGCCGGGCCGGTGGTGATCAGCACCAGGTTCTTGCTTGCCCCGTCAACCGTAAGCGTGCCGGCCGTATGATCCGCCGATTCGCTGGGGGCGATGGCGTAGTAGAACTTCTTTCCCCACTCATTGCTCGCGATCATCCAGGCCGGAACGGTAATACTGAGCGATCCCCAGTTTTCCGGCAAAGCATTTTCGATCGGAACCATGCCACGAGTCCGGCCGGTTACGCTGTCGTCGTCGAAATCGTTGGCTGCCCATGGGTAGCAGGCACAAGCACTCGCTGATCGGTAGCGCTGCAGGAGCGCAAGCATCTCGCGCGCGGCGCGCATCTCCACGACCGGCATCAGCTCGGCAGTGGTGAGCACCAGCAGACGGTCATTGAAAGTGGGGGACGCTTGAGCCGAAATAAAGGGACCGGCGGCGACCGCATTGTTGACGCCGCCCGTCGTCTCGAGATAGTTGGCCGGGTTGTTCGCGCCGGCCGGATCGCGGACCTGGCCGGCAACCACCGGGCCCGGTGCGAAGATTACGGCCACCGCTTGGGTCGTGATCGTGGTTGCCACAGTGTCCCGATAGACCGTGATGTTGCCTTTCGTGTCGGTGTCCATCAGTCCGGCCGCCGAGTTGTCACGGAAAGCCGGCGACAGCACGTACCAAAGACGCTCGCCGGCAGAGTCCCGCGGATCGGGTAGTCCCAGCGACTTCCAGGGCAGCCGCCCGATGTAGCTCGGGCAGTCGACGCCGGCGAAGAGCTCCGCGACCCCGTCGTCGTCCGTATCGGGGCAGGGCAGTGACCCCGGCCGGTTGTCGTCTGCAACGGCACGCCCGATCAACGCCTGCTTCGCCTGCGCGAGCGTTGTCCCCGTGTGTTGGTTGCGCCGGAGCTCGGCTGAGGTGGTATCGACCATGCCGAATACGAAAAGCACGGCCACCATTCCGACCAGCATCACCACCAGCAGCATGGCCTGGCCGTGCTGGGAACGACGGCGGGTGGGTCGCGTGCGGCGCGCGTCGAAAACCACAGCTGTCACGGCTGCGGCGGCGGCGCGGGGCGCGGCGCGGCGCCCGGCCGGGCGCTTGCCGTCTCCGTCAGCGCCCGCGAGATGGCGTCTCCAATACGCTGGGCCTCGCGTTCCTCGCGTTCCCGCTCCGCCGCGCGGTCGGGCGCCGAGGGCTTGGCGGACTTGGCGTCCGGCGCCGGCTTGGCCGCGGGCTTGGACTCGGGGCCTGCGAACCGGCGTGAATATGGTTCCTCGACGGCGCCCGTTAGAAGCTCGACACTCTGTCCGGGCTTGAGGTTGACGCTACGTCCGGACTGGGGCACCTGCAGCGTGACGCTGCCATCTGGCCGCACCCGCCCGACGATCGCGCCGGCGCCCGCAGACTCGCGGTCGTGCACGGGCTGGTTGTTGATCCAGACGGTGGTCTTGCCGTCGCTGCGGCGCAGGACACCGCTGTAGGTGATGGTCTGTGGGACCGGCGTGGCTTCCTGCTCGGACTTCTCGGTGGCGACTGCGGCGCGCGCGCGCTGGCTGCGCGCGATGTCGAGCGAGGCGCGCTGCGCAGGCGTGAAAAACAGCCGGCCGAGCCGTTCCTGGGCTGAAGCCGGCACCGACATCGCCGCTGCGGCCAGCGCACTTCCCGCTACAAGGCCGATTTTCCAGTTAAGCGTCACGGGCCTGTCCTGAGTAAGCCTGTCCTGAGCAGGCCTGTTCTGAGCCTGTCGATGGATCGATGGATCGAAAGGTGGCACTCGTCATGGTTTTTTCTGCGCTCCGCCCGCGCCCACGCTCACGGTAATCCACGAGAGGTCGCATTCCGCGCTGACGTTCGGCTGGTAACGGATCACGCCGCCGGTGTCGATACGCCGCAGCTGGCACTGGTCGACGGTGAAGATCCCGGTGTCCTGGCGAGCGAGCGCATCGAAAAATCGCCCCAGGTCCCCTTCATGCAGCAGGCGGAACCGGACGCGCATGGCCGATTCATTCAGCGCGAGCGCCCCGGGGCTGAATTCGGAGGCGAATGCATAGGGTTTCTGTGCCCCGATCTGGTAATCCACCCCAAACAGGTCCGCCTGCTGGTTGGCGAGCCGCAGTCCGTCGAGCCAGTTGATGCGCTGCTCATCGCCCACGAACCCGGTGCGCTCCAGCTGGCGGAAGCCGCCGATGTAGCGCACGATGATGTTCTTTTCCTCCCCCGACTTCTGAAGGCGGGTCCGCGCATCTTTGAGCTGGACCTGCTGCTGCGCGAGTTGCTGGCGCGCTGAAATCATCAGGCGCCCGGAATAATAGACGGCGAGCGCGCCGATCAACGCCACGCCCGCGAGCGCGAAGAGCGGATTTCGCAACGCCTGGAGGTCGGCCTGGTTCATCTTGCGGGCGTGAGGAACAGCAGCAGTTTGAATTCCGCCGTAACGCCCTGCTCGGGGTTGTCGAGCGTGTTGCCCGAAAGGGACAGCGCGGGACTGACATTGAGGGGAAGTTTCACCACCCTCGCCTCGGCGACTTCCAGCTCCTCGCGCAGCCGGTCGGCGAAACCGTTGATGGTGTCGATGGCGCTGCGGTAATCGCCGCGGAACGGCCGGACCTCTCCTTCGATGAGCGCGCTTTCCTTGCGCTGCCCGGCGGACCCCGGGGCGGCTTGCGCCCGATCGGGCGGAGTCGCCCCACGGCCCCCCGAGCCCTCGACAGGAATTTCCTGGATTCCGTATTTCCAGGCAAATTCCCGGATGACGATGGCCGGACTCCTGTTAAGCGCGCGGCCCAGAATCGCCATCACTTTTTGGGGCGAATGGGCGGTCGCCCGGAGCTGCTGTGCAATCTCGACGGTCTTTTTCAGGTTCTCGGCCGAGGTCGGGGCCTGCGGAAACTGGCGCGTGATCTCCTGGTACTGGGCGGCAAGAATCCCGGTCTGGCGCGCGGCGTCTTCCCGGTTCCAATTGAGCTGCACCGTGTTGTAGAGATTGATGCCGGTCCACACGACAGCCGCGGCCGCCAGTGCGCCGCAGCCGGCATAGATGGCACGCCGCGCCTGGTAGCGCTTGTAGCCCACCATCGCGTTTTCGGGCGCGAGGTTGCTGGGCGGCGTCTTCAGCCCGAGCAGGTGGAGGTAGATCGAATAGGGCGAGGCGTCGAGCAGCGCATTGCTGACGCCGAGGCGGCTTGCCAGCTCGCCGCGGCCGATGCGCGCGCATTCCAGGCTCGGGTTGTCGCGCGCGATTCCCGCAGCCTCCTCCTGCAGCTCGTCGCTGCGGTCGATCAGCAGCACCGTGAGGTGCTCGTCGAGCGTCATCGTGCGCAGCGCGTGCAGGTAGAGCCGCGTATTGGAAATCTCTTCGATGAAGTAGCGGGTCCGGTTCTCGGGCCTGCCACTCTCCCCGCGCGTCAGCCGGCTCAGGCGGAACTGGCGGTCGCGGAAGTAGGTAAGCCGCAATCCCGTGGCATGCTGCGCGACCAGCAACAGGTTGGTCGCCTTCACGTCGAGCCTGCCGAGCAGTTCCGCGCTCACCGTCGGCAGCAGGTAGATCCCCGCCATCGGCATTCCGCGCGCGGCCACTGCCTGCAGCCAGTCTGCGATCAGGTCCGCGTTGGTGAGCGCCGAGAAGAGATAACGGTCGTCGCGCCGCTTGCCGGTGTCACGGCCGAGCGGCGTGGCGGCCATGTACGGTGTATTGCGATAGTGCTGCCTGAGCTTGCGGCTGACCATGTCCGCGCGGTCGCTGCCGAACGCGTGCGGCAGGGTCTCGAAGCGGTAATCCTCCTCGACGGCATCCACCATGATGTAGGCGGGCATGTCGGCGAGCCGTGCCAGGTACTCCTTGAAGTCCGCCTGGCCGCCTTCGTCATTGGCGAAGGTCAGGCACTCGGCGATCCTCCCGCCGCGCCAGTGCGCGGCCGTGACGGCCGGCGCCGAGATGCCGATGAGGAGCTTGTCAGCCATTCAGGCTCCGCGAGGGGTGAATGGTGAATGGTAGAGGGTCGCGTCCCCCGGGCCGCGGCATATCGTCACGACTGCCATTTAGCATCCACGAATCAATGCGTTAGAACTTGATCTTACCCAAGATATCATACACCGGTCCCAGCACCGCCCAGACGACAAACGCGAGCAATCCTCCCAGTACGACGGTCATCACCGGACCCAGCATTTTCTGTGCCTTGTCCACGGACTCCTTGACGTCGCGGTTGTAGAAATAGGTGATATTCATGAGCGCGCTGTCCAGTGCGCCGGTGCTCTCGCCCACCCGCAACATGCGGATGACGAGCGGCGGGAAGACCCCCAGGTTCTGGAAGGTCTCGCTCAGGCTTTCCCCGGCGGTGATCTGCTGGCCCGCCCGCACCAGACCGTCCGAGATGACCCGGTTGTTCACGACGTCTTCGCTGGTCTTGATGGCATCCAGCACGGTGATGCCCGACCGGTAGAGGAGCGCGAAGACATTCGCGAAGCGCGACAGGATGATCTTGAGGAGCGTCGGCCCGACGAGCGGCAGGCGCAGCTTCGCATAGTCCCACGTGTAGGCGGCCCGCGGGCTGCGCTGGACCGCCATGGCCAGAACCGTGAACACCACGACCGGAAGCCCGAATACGACGTACCAGTACTGCGTCATGAACTCCGATATCGCGATCAGCACGCGGGTCTGAGTCGGAAGCGCAAGCCCCATGGTCTTGAACAGCTGCGCGATCTGCGGAACGAGGAAGATCAGGAGCGCGACCAGCACGCCGAGCACCACGACGAGCGTGATGAGCGGCAGGATCATCAGCCGGCGCGTCTGCGATATGAGCTCGTCGAGCCACTTGAGGTTATCGGCCAGATTCTTGAATACCTCCGGCAACTGGCCGGACTGCTCGCCGGCCCGGACCAGGCTGACGAAGACGTTGTCGAACACCGTGGGATGGTTGGCCATGCATTGCGAAAGAACTTTGCCGCCTTCCATATCCTCGGTCATCGCGGTCAGCACGTCCCGGAAGCGCGGGTTGTCCATCGACTCGCGCATGTCGCGCAGGCCGTCGAGGATCGGAATGCCGGAGCGCGCCATCTGCTCCATGTCGAAACAGAAATTGATGAGGTCCTGGCGCGTGATCTTGCCGCCGGTGGCGAACATGCGGGTCTGGCGCTCGACCTGCCGGAAGGTGATGAGATCGAGCCCCATGCGCCGCAGGCGCAGCTCGAGGTCCACCTCGTTGACCGCCTCGAGCGCTCCGCGCGCCGGCCGGCCGGTCTTGTCGACTGCCTTGTACTCGTAGGAAGGCACGGTTGCGCGCTAGCGGTAGCGCCCGGTGAGATCGATCTCGCGCGCCACCTCGGTGAGGCTCGTCGTGCCGTCCACCGCCCGCTGCAGGCCTTCATCCGAAAGCGCACGGAAGCCCTTGTCCAACGCCACCGCGCGCAGCTCTTTCGCCGTCGCTCTGCGCGCCACCAGCTCGTCGAGGTCGCTGTCCATTACCAGCAGCTCCATGATGGCGCTGCGGCCCTTGAAGCCCTTGTTGTCGCATTGCTTGCAGCCGACCGGACGGTGCAGGAAGGAGACCTTTTCCCCCGCGGGCCCCAGCAGCTGGCGCTCCTCCCGGGACGGCGCGTAGGCTTCCTTGCAGTGCGTGCACAGCACGCGCACCAGGCGCTGCGCGATCACCCCGATGATGTTGCCGGCCATGATGTCGGGCTGAATTCCGATGTCGAGCAGGCGCGGGAAGGCGCCGAGCGCCGAGTTCGTGTGCAGCGTGGTGAATACCTGGTGGCCGGTCATCGCGGCGCGGAACGCCATCTCGGCGGTCTCCTTGTCGCGCACCTCGCCCACCAGGATGATGTCCGGGTCCTGGCGCATGATGGAGCGGATGCCGTCTGCGAAATCCATGCGCGCGACCTCGCCCACGGAGGTCTGCCGCATCAGGGTCAACGGGTACTCGACCGGGTCCTCCAGCGTCATGATGTTGACGGTCTCGTCGTTGACCTGCGAGAGCAGCGAATAGAGCGTCGTTGTCTTGCCGCTGCCGGTCGGACCGGTCACGATCAGGATGCCCTCAGGGCGCGCGAGCATGAGGTTGATCTTGTCCGTCACCGGCTTGGCAAGGCGCATGCGTTCGAGGCTGATGATCGATTTTTCGCGGTCGAGCACGCGCAGCACGATGTTCTCGCCGTAGATGGTGGGCTGGGTGGACACGCGGAAATCGATCGGCCGGCCGTTCAACGTGAGTGAAAGCCGCCCGTCCTGCGGCGCGCGCGTCTCGGCGATGTTCATCGCGCTCACCACTTTTACGCGCACCGTGATGCCCGGCAGATAGGTCTTGTGCAGGCTGCGCACGGTCTCCAGCACGCCGTCGATGCGGTAGCGAATGCGCAGGAAGGCATATTCCGGCTCGAAATGGATGTCGGAGGCGCCGCGCTTGACCGCGTCCACCAGCAGCGCATTGACGAGCCGCACCATCGGCTGCGTGTACTCGTCGCCGCCGCCCGCCGCCTGCAGGCTCTCGTAGTCGATCTCGCCGGTCTCGATCTCCTTCAGGATGCCGTCGACCGAGAGCTCGTAGCCGTAGAAGTGGTCGGTATAGTCCTCGAGCTGCGCCTCGCTCGCGAGCTGCGTCTTGATCTCGATCTGCGGGCCCAGCATCGCGCGCAACTGGTCCATCGCCACCACGTTGAAGATCTCGGTAGTGGCGACGGTGAGCACCTGGTCCGCGGGATCGTAGGCGATCGGCAGCACGCGGTTGCGGCGCGCGAAGTCCTGCGAGACGAGCTTCAACGCCTCGGGGTCGGCAACCACCTGCGCCAGGTCGATCGCCTCCTGGCCGATGGTGCGCGCCATGATGTCGCGGATGGCGCTTTCCGTGACGAAGCCGAGCCGCACCAGCAGGCGGCCGATGGGGATGTTGTTGTGGCGCTGCTCGGCGAGAACGATCGAGAGCTGATCGGTGGTGATCAGCCCCTGCTGCACCAGCAGTTCGCCGAGGCGGAGTTTCTTGCGCTGTTCGGCCATGCGAAACGGCCCGTTTCCCGGAGCCGGCTATTCTACCTGCGCGACGAGCTTGCCGATGCGCTCCTGGGCCTGTGCGAGGTTGAAGTTGGCGCGGCCCCTGACCGCCGCCAGTTGCATCGCGCGCTGGTAGAAACCGAGCGCGAGCCGGGGCTGGCTCACGTGCTCGAGCCCGACCGCGAGGTTGTAGGCGTAATCGGGATTGGCCGGCTCGAGGTGGTGTGCCTGGAAATAGGCTTGCTGCGCCGCCGCCCACAGCGACTGGTCGGCGTACAGGTTGCCCAGCGTGAAATACAAGTGCGCAGAGGGCTCGCGCGCGATGAGCTGCTTCAATTTCGATTCGGCCGCGACCGGGTCCGCGCGACCGAGCAGCGCGATCAACCCGCTTTGCGCGAATGCGTTCTGGGGCTCAAGCTCCAGCAGGTGCAGGTAGCGCCGCGTCGCCTCGTCGCTGTCGCCCCGCCGCACCGCCACCGCCGCAAGCCCGAGCAACGCATCGAAATTCTTCGGATCGGCGCCGAGCACGTCGCTGTACAAGCGCTGCGCCTCGTCGAGCTGTCCCGACTGCAGCGCAGCGTAGGCCTGGGGGAGCGCCGGATTGAGTACCGGCTCGGCGCTGCCTGCGCTCACCACGACCGTGTTGCGCGCTGCGGGTTCGTCCGACACCGCGGCGGCCCGGACCGCGGGCTGCGGCTTCGGACGCCGCGCCGCCGCCTCGGACTCGGCCGCAGCTTCCTTGAGCAGGGGAGCCGCCGGAAGAGGGCCAGCCGGAGCGGGCGCCTGGGCAAGCGGTAGCACGGGCCCCTTGGCAGGAGCGAGCGGCGGCTGTTCGATAAACAGCCCGGGATGCGCGATCTGCAGGTAGACGTAGATGCCGAAGCCGAGCGCGAACACGCCGGCGATCGATCCCAGCACCGGCAGCGGGTGGGCGCGCACGTAAGCGACTACGCCTCGCCTGGCAGGCCGGCTGGCAGCGGTGGCGTGAATGAAGGTGCTGGCCTGCGCCTGGGCCTGCTCGCGGGCAGGAGCGGCCGCGGCAACCGGGCGCGGCGCAACGTCCGCCCTCGGTGCGGCGGGCGCTTCCGCTGCGATCGGTTCCAGCGAAAGTTCCTTTGCCGCCGGAGCGGGCGCCGCCGCTTCAACGGCGACGGGCTCGGCGCGCGCATCCATCCGGTCTTTGGCGGCCTTTTCCAAGGCCTTCATCAACAGGCTCATTGCGCGGCGCTGGTCTTCGCTGGAGCGGGTTCCGGTTTGGGCAGGAAGCGTTGAAAGAACTTGAGTTCGTCGCTCTCGAGGGACGGATTGGCGACGACGATCGGGCGCAGGAATATCATCAGCTCCGACTTGATGACGGCCTCGGCACGAAAGCGCAACAGCTCGCCCGCCGCCGAAAGCTCGTCGGCTCCCGGGATCTGCTTGCGGCCCCGCTGCGTGCTGTCCTGCATCAGTCCGCCCAGGACCACCGTCTGGCCGCTGCCGACCTGCAACACGGACTCCATTTCCCGCACCTGGATTTGCGGTACTGGGTTGGGGATCGGGGCGATGCTGCAGGTGCCGGTGTCGGTCTGACCGCACGGATTTGCCAGCGAGGGATTGGGGTCGTTTACAAACGGCTGATCCGGATTTAAACGGGTCACCGTCGGCCGCACGGTCAAAGAGACCCGGCCGTCATCATTGATCTGCGGCGTTACGCTCATCACTACTCCGACGGCCACCGTCTTCGCCGTGGTCGTGAAGCTCTGCAGCGTGCTCCCCTGCACGCCTTGGGTGGTCGATGAGCTGACCTCGAAGTACACGACGTTGTCCACCACCTTGAGCAGCGCGGTCTGGTTGTTGAGCGCCATCAGTTTGGGACTCGACAGCACCCGTGTATTGCCGAACTCCTGGAGCAGCGTCACCATCGCGCTGATATTGCCGATGCGGGAGGTCGGGTTGATATAGCCAAACTGGAAGAAGTTAGCGGAGCCCCCGCTGAGCCCGGTGCCGAAACCAGGGACGGTCAGATTCTGTTGCAGCGTTGGCCCGCTCCCGGGACTGACCGGCAACCGGCTCCAGTCGACGCCTCCCTGGTATTTCTCGGAAAGCAGCACCTCGACGATGGTGGCCTCGATCAGCACCTGGCGCTGCATGGCGTTGATGACGCTATCGATATGCTGCTGAACCAATTGATGCTGCTTCTCGGTCGCGTTGACAGTCACCGTGCCGGAGATAGCGTTTACCACCACGTCGTCGGGAAGCAGGGAAGCCTGCTGCTGGGCGCCTCCGCTGGTGGAGACCACCGAGGATGCCAGCGAAGACGCGCCCTGACCGGCGCGGCTCGCCGCTTCCATCTGCTTGACGCGCATCTCCTGCTCCTGCTTGATCAGCGCGAGGCGCTCGCCCTTGGCCTCGGCGGTCAGGCTTTGCAGGCGCGTGGAATTGAGGATGGAGCGGAGGTTGTCCCGCAGCTGGTCCCAGAAGTCGTTCTTGGAAACGGTCCGCACCACCGTGCTCGAGCCGCTGGTGCCCGCGCCCGCGCCGCCTGCGGCACCGCTGCCTCCCCCGCCGGCGCCACCGGCCACAGTCAGCTCGCCGGAAACGCCGATGGTCGAACTCATATCACGCGCCATGTTCACGTAGTTGACGCGGTAGGTCTTGACGTACGGAGTGTCGGGCGACACGACAATGGTGTTGCCCTCGAGGCGATAGCGCATGTTGGACTGCTTGCTGACGCGCTCGAGGATCGCCGGCAGAGTCTCGTTGACAGCGTTCAAGCTGACGAGCCCGCTGATGCCGGGGTGCACGTCGATGTTCTGCTTGGTGTCACGCGCGAGCGCAACCAGCAGATCCTTCACCGGCACCTCACTGACGACCACGCTGTAGGTTTGGGGCTTGACGGCCGGTTTGGGAGGCGGCACGAGAACGCTCACCCGGGCGGGCGGCGGGATCGCCTTGTCGGCTTCGGGCTTGGCCTCGGGCCTCATGATGTGGCCTTCGGAGGGCGGAATGTAGGGCTTGATGTTGGCGCATCCGGAAATGGCCAACACCATCGACCCGACAAGAGCGGCGGTAGCCCGTGCGGACAGGAGGCGCGCTCCGGCTGCGGCACGCGGCGGAACGTTTGTCGGATCCATCGCTTCTCCCTGCGCAACACCCAGTTAACGCGCCACAAATCCGATGGCGTCGCGCTCAGGACGCCTGCTGCCGCCTGAGTTCGCCGCGGATGCCCTCCACCGTGCGCAAGATCGGCTGGTTGGCCTTGAGGCCTTCCGGCAGTTTCTCTAGCACATCCTGTGCCGAGCGGCGATCGCTGAAGGTGCCGTAAAGCACGGTCAGCAACGGGCGCCCGTTTGCGCTAGTACGATACACAAAAACCTTATTCATTTCAACGAATTTGGACAAGTCATTGAGGTGCAGCTTTAGCTGTGTTGCATCCTCCGTCCCAAGCAGTTGAATGCTATATAAACGCCCCGATTCCGTCGCAAGCCACCGTTCGGTGGCAGCCAGCCGGGCTTCGAGTAGGTCGGATTCCGTTCCCGTCGTGACTTCGGTCACGTTTACGCGCCCCGCCGCCAGGTCTTTGGTCGGGCCCATCGCAACAGAGGGACGTGCAGGAGCCTCGACCACTCCAGACGGTGCCTGAGGACGCAACTTGACTTGAGATGTCTTAGAAGATTCAGAGGCTTGTACATTGATTGCCGGAGCGGAGGGGGTCTGTACCTCGGCTCGCGGGGCCGGATTGCTCGACACCGGCCCGGTTACGGGAGCAACCGCCAGTTGGGAGGAGCTCGGAACGCCAGGCGCGAAAACCATATACGCACCGATACCCAAAATTGCACCAGCGGCGAATACCGCCGCGCCCCACAGGAGGAAGCGCGGCGCGGCTTGCAGCCCTGCGTCCTGGTTAAACTCGCTGTCCCGGACGGCCGCCGCGACGTGCTTGGGGCGAACCGTGTGGGTGTTCTCGGAGAACGCCGCGAGCAGCGCTTTGTCGGCAATGAGGTTGACGCGCCGGGTCAAGCCGAGCGAAGCGCGCGCGACCTGCTTGACCACCGGGCCCGAAAAAAGGTCGGGTCCGTGATAGCCCGCCGCGCGCAGGCGGAACATCAGGTACTCGCGAATATCGCCCGCGCCTAGCGGTTCAAGCCGAAAACTGTGCGTGATGCGCTCGCGCAGCGGCCGCAGGTTGGGCTGCCGCAGGCAGTCGTCGAGCTCGGGCTGGCCGAAGAGCACGATCTGCAGCAGCTTGTCATTGCGCGTCTCCAAGTTCGAGAGCAGCCGGATTTCCTCGAGGGTGGCGAGCGGCATGCTCTGTGACTCCTCGACGAACACCACGACGCGCTTGCCCTCGGAATGGCGCTTGACCAGGAATTCGTGGAGCACCTGCATGACTTCGAGCCGCGGCGCGCTCCGTTCCACCGCGAGCTGCAGCTCGATCGCAATGGTGTGCAGGATTTCCTCCGGCGAGACACTCGGGTTGGCGATGTAGACGGTCTCGACCTGCGGCGGCAGCCGCGTCGGCAGCATGTGACACAGCATGGTCTTGCCGCTGCCGACCTCGCCGGTGACCTTGATGATGCCCTCGCCGTGGGTGATGGCGTAGATCAACGCCTCGAGGATCGGCCCGCGGTTGCCGCCGGCGAAAAAGAACTCCGTATTCGGGGTAATCTTGAATGGCGCCTGGTTCAGTCCGAAGTGGCTGTAATACATCGTTATCCCCCGGCCGCGCGCATCGAGGACGCCGCGGCGCGCCGTTGTTGCCGCTATGGACTCTTGGCGGCCGGCCGCGGTGCCTTCGCCGCGTCCTCGGCTTCGCCGTAGCTCTGCATCCTGCTGTAAAGGGTGGTGCGATGGATGCCGAGCATCTTTGCCGCCTGCGTCAGGTTGCCCTGCGTGATCATCAGCGCCGCCTCGATATAGCCGCGCTCCCATTGGGCGAGCGTGTTGTCGAGGCTGAAGTTCTTGTGCAGCTGCAGGTGGCGCCTGGCGGCGTCGAGCACCACCTTGAAGTCCTGGCCGACCGCGAGGCCCGGCAGCTCGATTTCGAGATTTTCTAGGTCGAGCTCCGGCTGCAGCTCGGCCGCGGTGACCCGCCGGCCGGCGCATTTCGTCGTGAGGCGGATCACGATGTTGCGCAGCTCCCGCGCATTGCCCGGGAAACCGTAGTCGAGCCACGACTGCAGCGCGCCGGCGTCGAACTCGAACGGGTCCACGTGCGCCTGCCGCGCGTAGAACTCCCGGTAATGGTCGAGGAGCACCCGCTTGTCCTCGCCCAGCTCGCGCAGCGGCGGCACGTTGATGGTGAACACCGACAGGCGGTGGTAGAGATCGGCGCGAAACCGGCCGGCGCGGATTTCCTGGCGCATGTCGCGATTGGTGGCCGCCACCACGCGCGCATTGGAGACGCGGCTCTGGGTCTCGCCAACGCGCTGGTACTCGCCGTTCTCGAGGACCCGCAGCAGCTTGGCCTGCAGCTCCAGGGGCAACTCACCGATCTCGTCGAGGAACAGTGTGGAATCCTTTGCGTCCTCGAAGTAGCCCGAGCGCGCGCTGGTTGCGCCGGTAAACGACCCCTTGGCGTAGCCGAACAGCGTGGGCTCCACCAGGTTCGGAGAGATCGCCGCGCAGTTCAATGCAAGGAACGGATGCGCGGCGCGCTGGCTCATGCGGTGGAGCGCGGTCGCGACAAGCTCCTTCCCGCTGCCGGATTCGCCCTCGATCAGCACCGGGAAGGGCGCATTCGCGAACTGCGAGATCTGCTGGCGCAGCTTCTCGATGAGCAGGTGTTTCCCGAGCAGCCCGGCTTCCGCGGGCGCGCTGATCTCGGCCTCGCGCACTTCGAGCGCGCGGTTGAGCAACGCCTTGAGCGTATCCGGCTCGCACGGCTTGGCGACGAACTCGATCGCGCCGAGGGTGCGCGCGTGGCGGGCATTGGTCTCGTCGTTCTGCCCCGAAAGCACCACGATCTTGATGCCGGGGGAGTAGGCGAGGAGCTCGCTGATCAGCCGGAATCCCTCGTCGGGTCGGTGCGGGGTGGGCGGCAGCCCGAGATCGACCAGCGCGAGCTGCGGCGCATTGTCGAGCTGGCGCAGCAGGCTCTTCACACGGCTGCGCGAGTCCGCGACATACACGGTGAAGTCGCGGCTCAGCACGAAGTTGAGCGTATCCGTGATCAGCGGATCGTCGTCGACGATCAGCAGATCGGGTTTGGCGGATTCAGCCTGCTTTGCTGGCGACGCCAATCAGTCGGTCCTCTCCCGGGCGTAGAGTTGCGGGCCCGCGTGCGCTCGCGGGATCACGTAGCGTACCACGTTACGCCTGCTTGCAATTGTATAACAACGGCTTTTTACCGCTCGCCGCTCGCCTCGTCAGTCCGCGATGCAGGCGAGAAACGCCTGCTCCAGGCTCGATGTGCCGGTGCTTCCGGTCAGCTCCGCCGGAGTGCCCGCGAAGCGCAGCCGGCCGGCATGCATCACCGCGAGGCGATCGCACAGGTCGGCAACGTCCGCCAGCGTGTGGGAGGTGAAGAAGAGGGTCCGTCCGGAGCGGCGCATTGCGATGAGCTCGCGTTTCAGCAGCGCCCTGGCCTTGGGATCGAGGCCGCCGGTCGGCTCGTCGAGCACGTAGAGGTCCTTGCCGGAGAGCAGGCAGGCGGCGAGGCCAAGCTTCTGCATCATGCCCTTGGAATAGGCGCGCGCGGGGCGGTCGAGCGCGGCCGGCTCGAGGTCGAGCGCAACGAAGGCGCGCACCGCCTCGGCCTCGTCGTAGCGGGCGCGATGGAGGCCCAGCATGTACTGCAGGAAGTCGCGGCCCGTCAGGTAGAACGGCGGATTGAAGCGCTCCGGCAGGTAGGCGATGCGGGCGCGCGCCGAGGTGGACGTGTGCGGAACGCTGAAGATCTCGATGGCGCCGCCGTCGGCGTCGCAAAAATCGAGCAGGCACTTGATCAGCGTGGTCTTGCCCGCGCCGTTGACGCCGATCAGCCCGAAGAATTCCCCACGCCGCACCTCCAGCGAAAAGCCGCTCACCACCGGCGCGCCGGCGAAACGCTTCTCGACTTGCGCGAAACTCAGCGCGATTTCGCTCATATCGAACGGCAAATTAGCCCAAAGGACGGGATGCGACAACCGGTCGCTGCATCGGAGGGACAACGGCCGCCGGCCACGGGACGTTTTTCGAGGCGCCGCTAGAAGCCGATTGTTGCGCCGTGGGGGGTGGTTTAAAATCAGCCTGCCTTTGGCCCACCCGCTCCGTCCCGATGGAAAACCTCGTTGAAATCAAGGACGTCAACTTTGCGTACGACGTCCGCCCGGTGCTGAAGGGCATTAACATGACCGTGCCGCGCGGAGGGATCGTGGCGATCATGGGCCTCTCTGGGTGCGGGAAGACCACGCTGCTGCGCATGATCGGCGGCGTGCTGAGACCGACGACCGGAACGGTGACGGTGGCCGGCCGCGTGATGAATCAGCTCGACGAGGATGAGCGCTACCAGATGCGGCGCAAGATGGGCATGCTCTACCAGTTCGGCGCGCTCTTCACCGACATGTCCGTTTTCGACAACGTTGCGTTCCAGATCCGCGAGCACACCGAACTGCCGGAGGCCATGATCCAGGATCTCGTGCTCATGAAATTGAACGCCGTGGGGCTGCGCGGCGCGCAGCACATGATGCCTTCCGAGCTCTCGGGCGGCATGGCGCGGCGCGTGGCGCTCGCGCGCGCGATCGCGCTCGACCCCATGCTCATCATGTACGACGAGCCGTTCACCGGCCTCGACCCGATCTCGATGGGTGTCATCAGCAACCTGGTGCGGCGGCTCGGTGACGCGCTGGGCGCGACCTCGATCGTGGTCACGCACGATGTCCAGGAATCGCTCAAGATCGTCGACTACGTCTATTTCATGTCGGACGGTGTCGTGGTTGCGCAGGGCACGCCGGACGAGATCCGCAACTCGCGCGCGCCGTTCGTGCACCAGTTCGTGTGGGGGGAGATGGACGGCCCGATGCCGTTCCATTACCCCGGCGCGACGTATGCCGCGGACCTCGAGCTGGAGGCAGTCCATGGTGACTGAGCATCTCGGCAAGGGCCTGCGCATCGTCGGCCACCGGGTGATCAACGGCATCTGGCGGCTCGGCTTCGCAAGCCGCTTCTTCCTGTTCACGCTCGCGCGCTCGGCTACGAGCTTCCGCCGGTTCCGCGGCCTCACGTTCCGGGAGATCTACTTCGCGGGGGTGCTCTCGCTCATCATCATTATCGTGTCGGGCCTGTTCGTGGGCATGGTGCTGGGACTGCAGGGCTACGAGACGCTCCAGAAATACGGCTCTTCGGAAGCGGTCGGCACGCTGGTCGCGCTCTCGCTCACCCGCGAGCTCGGTCCCGTGGTCTCGGCGCTGCTGTTCGCAAGCCGGGCAGGGTCGGCGATGACGGCCGAGATCGGCCTGATGAAGGCTACCGAGCAGATCTCCGCGATGGAGATGATGGCGGTGGACCCGATCGCGCGCGTCATCGGGCCCCGGTTCTGGGGGGGCGTGCTCTCGATGCCGCTGCTGGCCGCGATGTTCAGCGCGGTGGGCGTGTTCGGCGGCTACCTGATCGCGGTGGTCGTCATCGGCGTGGACGAGGGTGCGTTCTGGTCGCAGATGCAGAATGCGGTCGATTTCCGTCAGGACATCGTGAACGGCGTGATCAAGAGCGTGGTGTTCGGCGTGGCGGTCACTGCGATTGCGTTGTTCGAAGGCTACGACGCGCCTCCCACCGCCGAAGGCGTTTCGGGGGCCACGACGCGCACGGTTGTCACCTCGTCGCTTGTCATACTGGGGCTCGATTTCGTTCTCACCGCTTTCATGTTCAAGGGGATCTAGATCATGGACAGGACCTTGCTTGACCTGTGGGTCGGCATCTTCGTCGCCGCCGGCATCGCGGCGTTTTTCGTGCTTGCCCTGAAGGTGGGCAACGCCAGCACGACGTTCAATACCGGCGCCACCTACAGCCTCATCGCCGAGTTCGACAACATCGGCGGCCTCAAGGTGCGCGCGCCGGTGAAGAGCTCGGGCGTCGTAGTCGGACGGGTGGACGACATCCAGTTTGACAGCAAGAAGTTCACCGCCCGCGTGGTGATGAACATCGACAAGCGCTACGAATTCCCGAAGGACACCTCGGTGTCGATCCTTACCTCGGGGCTGCTCGGGGAGCAGTACATAGGGGTCGAGGCGGGCGGCGACAGCGCGATGCTCAAGGAGGGCGACACCGTCAAGCTGACGCAGTCCGCGGTGGTGCTCGAGAAACTGATCGGCCAGTTCCTCTACAACAAAGCGGCCGAAGGCGGGTCTAAGTAGTGCTAAAGCCGGACGCGGTGCGCCGGTTTACCTCGGCGCGATCGAACGGACGGGTGCCCGCCGCTCATCGCGCGGGACATCCTGACCATTGACGGGAGATGAGATGGCCAAGCGATTGTTGATCGGATTGATGGCGGCGCTCTGTACTGCAGCCGTGCCGGCGGGGGCGCAGAACATGACGCCGCCGGACGCGCTGGCGAGAAGCGTGACGGATGAAGTGCTTGCTGTGCTGCGGGCGGACAAGGACATCCAGTCGGGCAGCCGCAAGAAGGTGATTGATCTCGTCGAGAAGAAGGTGCTGCCCCATTTCAATTTTGTCCGCATGACGCAGCTTGCCGCGGGCCGGCATTGGCGACAGGCGAGCCCCGAGCAGCGGAAATCGCTGGTAGAGGAGTTCCGGACGCTGCTGGTGCAGACCTACGCCGCGACGTTCACGGCATATCGCGACCAGCAGGTCGAGTACCGACCGCTGCGCATGCAGCCAGATGACACCGAGGTTGTGGTTAAATCGCTGATCAACCAGCCCGGCGGCAAGCCCGTCACCGTCGATTACAAGATGGAGAAGAGCAATGCCGGTTGGAAGGTGTACGACGTCGTGGTGGCCGACCTGAGCCTGGTGCAGAGTTATCGCGGCACCTTCAGCACCGAGGTGCAGAAGGGCGGCATCGACGGCCTGGTCAAGGCGCTCGCCGAGAAGAACAAAGAGCTCGTCGCCCGGCAATGATCGTCTGCAACGAGGACCGCTGCACCATCGAGGGGCCGGTCACCGCCGACAACGTCCTCTCGCTCCTGGCGCAGGGCGCGCAGCAACTCACCGGGCCGCGCATGACAGTCGACCTCTCCGGCGTCACGGAGGTGGATTCAACGGCATTGAGCCTGCTCCTCGAATGGAGGCGCGAGGCGATCCGCAACGGCCGCGAGGTGCGCTTTCGCAACCTTCCCGCCAGCATGAAGAGCCTTGCCGAGCTCTACGGCGTTACCGAGCTCCTCGGCGAGGGCTGAGTGATTCCAGCGATCGACGTCGAGCAGGTCTCCAAGAGTTTCGGCGGGACACGGGCACTCGACGGTATCAGTCTGACGATCGGGCAGGGAGAGTTCTTCGGCCTGCTCGGCCCGAACGGGGCGGGCAAGACCACGCTTATCAATATCCTCGCCGGCCTCGTCATCGCATCGAGCGGCTCGGCGCGGGTATTGGGCCACGACGTGATTGCCGACTACCGCTCGGCGCGGCGCGCGCTGGGCGTGGTGCCGCAGGAGCTGGTGTTCGACCCGTTCTTCACTGTGCACGAGACGCTCGTGTTCCAGTCCGGCTACTTCGGCCTGCGCGACAACCACGGCTGGATCGAGGAGGTGATGCATAACCTCGACTTGAGCGACCGGGCCTCGACCAACATGCGCGCGCTCTCGGGGGGAATGAAGCGGCGCGTGCTGGTCGCCCAGGCGCTGGTGCACAAGCCGCCGGTCATCGTGCTCGACGAACCCACGGCGGGGGTGGATGTGGAGCTGCGGCAGGCACTCTGGCAGTTCGTCCGAAGGCTCAACCGCGACGGCCACACCATCGTCCTCACCACTCATTACCTAGAGGAGGCGGAAGCGCTGTGCGGCCGCATCGCCATGCTCAAGCAGGGGCGGATCGTTGCGCTCGACTCCACGCAGAACCTGCTGCGCCTGCATTCGGGATGCTACCTGGAGCTAAGGGTGCAGCCGGACCGTCTGCCGGAGTCGCTCGCCGCGTTGGTCACCCTGCGCCGTGAGGGCGGCTATCGCCTCGCGCTGCGTGACTACACCGAGGTGGAGAGCGTGATCGCCGTGCTGCGTTCTGCCGGGATCGCGATCCAGGAGCTGGAAGTCCTGCAGCCTGACCTGGAGGAGATATTCGTCCAGATCATGCGCCGGACGTGAAGTGCGATGAGTGACGAACGATGAATCGTGACCTTGACCGGGGGATGGGTGGCATGCCCGTCATCCATCATCCGTCACCCCTCACGGGATTCTGGACATTGTTCCGCAAGGAGTGGCTGCGCTTCTGGAAGGTCAGCGTGCAGACCATCCTGGCACCGGTCCTGACCGTGTTGCTGTTCCTGGTCGTGTTCGCGCACTCGCTCTCGGGGCGGGTCGAGATCTTTCCCGGCGTGGACTACGCGGCGTTCCTCGTGCCGGGGCTGGCGATGATGTCGGTGTTGCAGAACACCTTCGCCAACAGCTCCTCCAGCCTGATGCAGTCGAAGATGACCGGCAACATCGTCTTCGTGCTGCTGCCGCCGTTCTCGCACCAGGAATTCTTCGGCGCCTACCTGCTCGCGGCCGTCGTGCGCGGCCTGGTAGTAGGTGCGGGCGTCTTCATCGCCACGGTGTGGTTCGTGGACCTGCGGCTGGAGCGCCCGCTGTGGTCGGCTGCTTTCGCGCTCGCCGGCAGCGGCGTGATGGGAGCGCTTGGCATCATCGCCGGCATCCATTCGGACAAGGTGGACGAGCTTGCCGCGTTCCAGAATTTCATCATTCTGCCGCTGACTTTCCTCTCAGGGGTGTTCTACTCGATCCAGTCCCTGCCGCCGTTCTGGCAGGCGGCGTCGCATCTCAATCCCATCTTTTATATGGTGGACGGGTTCCGCTACGGCTTCTTCGGGGCGAGCGATGTCTCGCCGTGGCTGTCGCTGGCGGTTGTCGGAGGCAGTTTCTTCGCCCTATCATTTTTCACCCTGTGGCTGCTGCGCTCCGGCTACAAGCTCAGGCATTGAGGGTGAGAAGCGCGACTCGACCCCCGGTGCGCCGGGCGAACCGGAGACCATCATGATGAGCCCTGAGCAAATCAAGAGCTGGATCGAGGACGGCCTCGACTGCGAGCACGTTGCGGTGCAAGGCGACGGGCACCACTTCGAGGCGGTGATCGTGAGCTCCGCTTTTCGCGGCCGCACTCGCGTGCAGCAGCACCAGCAGGTCTACGCGGCGCTGGGCGCGCGCATGGGCGGGGATATCCACGCGCTCTCGATGCAGACCTTCACGCCTGAAGACTGGGCCACCAGGGCGCGCTAGACCCGATGGACAAGCTTGTCATCGAGGGTGGGGTGCCGCTCGCGGGGGAGATCGCCGTCTCCGGCGCCAAGAACGCGACGCTGCCGATCCTCACCGCCGCACTCCTCACTACGGAGCCGCTGACCGTCTCCAACGTGCCTCACCTGCGCGACGTGACTACCATGCTCAATCTGCTCGCGCAGATGGGCGTCCGGGTTTCGATCGACGAGAGGCTCGGCGTGGAGCTCTCTTCCGCGCGTATCGCGGAGCCCGTCGCGCCCTACGAGCTGGTGAAGACCATGCGCGCCTCGGTGCTGGTGCTGGGGCCGCTCGCGGCGCGCTGCGGGGAGGCGCGCGTGTCGCTGCCCGGCGGCTGCGCCATCGGGCTGCGGCCGGTGGACCAGCACCTGAAGGGATTGCAGGCGATGGGGGCCGAGGTCGCGATCGAGCACGGCTACATCTCGGTGCGCGCGCAGCGCTTGAGGGGCGCGCGCGTCTGCATGGACCTCGTCACGGTCACCGGCACCGAAAACATCATGATGGCCGCCACCCTCGCGAGCGGCACGACGGTGATCGAGAACGCCGCGCGCGAGCCCGAGGTGGTGGACCTCGCCCACTGCCTGAACGCCATGGGCGCGCGCGTGCGCGGAGCGGGCAGCGACGTCATCACGATCGAGGGCGTCGACCGCCTGCACGGCGCGCGCTACCGCGTGATGCCGGACCGCATCGAGACCGGCACCTACCTCGCGGCAGCCGCGGCGACCGGCGGCAGCATTCGGCTGACCGGAGCGCGGCCCGATATCCTCGATGCGGTGCTGGAGAAGCTGCGCGAGGCGGGAGCGAGGATCGCCACCGGGCCGGATTGGGTCACGCTCGAGACCAACGGCGCGCTGAGCGCGGTCAACGTGCGCACGGCGCCGTACCCGGCATTTCCCACCGACATGCAGGCGCAGTTCATGGCGCTCGACAGCATCGCGCGCGGGACCGCCCTTGTGACCGAAACTGTTTTCGAAAACCGCTTCATGCACGTGCAGGAACTAAAGCGCCTTGGCGCCGACATCGAGGTCGAAGGCAATACTGCGGTGGTGAAGGGGGTTACGCACCTCGACGGGGCGACCGTCATGGCGACGGACCTGCGCGCCTCGGCGAGCCTCGTGCTGGGCGGACTGATCGCGCGCGGCTCCACCACGGTGGAGCGCGTCTATCACATCGACCGCGGCTACGAGCGGATCGAAGAGAAGCTCTCGAAGCTCGGAGCGCGCATCCGGCGCGTGCGCTGAGCCCGGCGACCGCTCACAACCTTGATCGGTTCTCGGTCTCGTTGACGCTCGATTCCCCGCGGCGAGCATTGCGGCTAATTTATTGTTTTTGCTGTAAAATACTGCCCTCTCTGAAATGATCGGGTTGCGCACGTGATCACCATTGCCCTGTCCAAGGGCCGCATCTACGACGAAACCGCGCCGCTGCTGAAGAGCGCGGGCATCGTCGCGCGCGACGATCCGGAGCGCTCGCGGAAGCTCATCCTGCGCACCGGCCGAGCCGACGTGCGGCTCATCATCGTGCGCGCGACCGATGTCCCCACCTACGTGCAGTATGGGGCGGCCGATCTCGGCGTGGCCGGCAAGGACGTGCTGGATGAGAACGGCGGGCAGGGGCTCTACCAGCCCCTCGACCTGGGGATCGCGCGCTGCCGGATGGTGGTCGCGGTGCCTGCCGGTTTCGACTACCGGCGCGCGGTGCGCCAGGGCGCGCGCCTGCGCGTCGCCACCAAGTACGTGCAGACCGCCCGCGAGCACTTCGCGGCGAAAGGCGTGCACGTCGATCTCATCAAGCTCTACGGCTCGATGGAGCTGGCGCCGCTGACCGGCCTGGCAGATGCCATCGTCGATCTCGTGGACACCGGCGGGACGCTCCGCGCCAATCGCCTGAAGGCGGTGGAGGAGATCGCCCCGATCAGCGCGCGCCTCATCGTCAACCAGGCGGCGCTCAAGTTGAAGCGCGCCGCGATCCAGCCATTGCTCGAAGCATTCGCGCGGGCGGCGCGATGATCCAAATCCGACGCCTGACGACGACGCAGCCCGACTTCGAAGCGCGGCTCGCGGAGCTGCTCGCGTTCGAGGCCGTGCAGGACCCGACGGTGGAAGCGGTCGTCGCGGCCATACTCGCGGACGTGAAGGCGCGCGGTGATGCGGCGGTGCTCGAATACACCCGGCGGCTCGACCGCACGCGGGTGGAATCGGTCGCCGAACTAGAGGTGCCGCGCGCCGAACTGAGGCGGGCCCGCAGCCGGATTACGAAAGCAAGCCGTGCCGCGCTCGAGACCGCCGTGCGGCGCGTGCGCGCCTATCACGGCAAGCAGCTGGCCGCGTCCTGGCGCTTTCGCGACCGCGCCGGCACGACGCTCGGTCAGCGCGTGACGGCGCTCGATCGCGTCGGGATCTACGTGCCAGGCGGTAAGGCGGCCTATCCCTCCTCGGTGATCATGAACGCGGTGCCGGCGAAAGTGGCCGGCGTGCGCGAGGTCATCATGGTCGCCCCGGCCCCGGACGGCGAGCGCAACGATCTCGTGCTCGCGGCGGCCGCGATCTGCGGCGTGGACCGCGTGTTCTGCCTCGGGGGCGCGCAGGCGGTCGCGGCGCTCGCCTACGGCACCGCGACGATTCCTGCGGTGGACAAGATCGTGGGCCCCGGCAACGCCTATGTCGCAGCCGCCAAGCGGCGCGTGTTCGGCATCGTCGGCATCGACATGATCGCCGGTCCGTCGGAGGTGGTGGTGGTGTGTGACGGTAGCACCGAGCCCGACTGGGTGGCGATGGATCTCTTCGCCCAGGCCGAGCACGACGAGCTGGCGCAGGCGATCCTCATCTCGCCCGACGCGGGGGTCATCGAGGCGGTCGCCGCCAGCATGGCACGCCAGCTCGCCGCGTTGCCGCGGAGTAAAGTGATTGCCGCCGCGCTGTCGAAGCGCGGGGCCCTCATTCACGCGCGGAACCTCGACGAGGCGTGCCGGCTGGTGAACCGCATCGCGCCGGAGCACCTGGAGCTCGCCGTCCGCGATCCGGAGCGGCTGCTGCCGAAGATCCGGCACGCCGGCGCGATCTTCCTTGGAGCCTACAGTTCCGAGGCGCTTGGCGACTACTGCGCGGGCCCAAACCATGTGCTGCCCACCTCGCGCACCGCGCGCTTCTCCTCGCCGCTCGGCGTCTACGACTTTCAGAAGCGCTCGAGCGTGATCCGCGTCTCGCGCGACGCCGCGGCAAAGCTCGGCGCCGTGGCCGCCGAACTCGCGCGCGGCGAAGGATTGACAGCGCATGCAATGGCGGCCGAATACCGGATGAAACAGATTGAACCGCCAAGACGCCAAGGAACAAGGAAGAACAGGCCGGCATAGATGGTCAGCAGAATCCTTGTATTTTTCTCATGGCTTTTTGGCGGCTTGGCGGTTGATTGATCTTTCATGGCGAAGACCCCTGAAGACGTCATCCGCGACGAGGTGAGGGCGCGCAAGGCGTACCCCGTGCCGGACCCGACCGGCATGGTGAAGCTCGACGCCATGGAGAATCCGTACCCGCTGCCGCCGGAGCTGCGCGGGCGCATCGCGCGGCTCGTCGAGCACGCCGCATTGAACCGGTATCCGGATCCGTCCGCGCCCGCACTCAAGGAGCGGCTGCGCCGGACCTTCGGCGTGCCGGACGGCATGGAGCTGTTACTGGGCAACGGCTCGGACGAACTGATCCAGGTGCTGGCGCTCGCTGCCCACAGACCGGGCGCTGCCGTCCTCGGAGTCGAGCCGTCGTTCGTGATGTTCCGCATGATCGCCACCGCGGCCGGTGCGCCCTATGTCGGCGTTGACTTGCGCGATGACTACTCCCTCGACATCGAGAAGCTCCTCGCCGCGGTCGAGCAGCACCAGCCGGGCTTGATCTTCATCGCGTACCCCAACAATCCGACCGGCAACCTGTTCGACGCCGGATTGATCGAGCGGGTCATCGGGGCGGCACCAGGCCTGGTCGTGATCGACGAGGCCTACCACGGATTCGCCGGCAAGAGCTTCCTGCCCCGCCTCGCCGATTACCCGAACCTGCTGGTCATGCGCACTCTGTCCAAGCTCGGGCTCGCGGGCATCCGGCTGGGCGTATTGATGGGCGCGGAGCGCTGGATCCGGCAGCTCGACAAGCTGCGTTTGCCTTATAATGTGAACACGCTCACGCAGCTCATCGCGGCCGTTGTACTGGAGTACGGTTCGGTGTTGACAGATCAGGCCGCGGCGATCAAGCTTGAGCGAGGTCGCCTGCTGGGCGAATTGCGGCGGGTGCCCGGAGTAACGGCGTATCCGAGCGACGCGAATTTCATACTGTTCAGAATCAACGAAGCGGAGCGCATCTTCGACGGACTGAAACGACGCGGAGTACTGATCAAGAGTCTCCACGGTTCTCATCGCTTGCTTGCGGACTGCCTGCGGGTGACGGTCGGCACGCCGGATGAGAACACCGCCTTCCTCACCGCTTTGACCCAGACCCTCAACGCTTGAAATCCACGCCTGTTTCGCGCGCGGTGCGCCCGTACCGCTGCCAGCACGGCCATGCGTAAAGCCGAAGTCACGCGCAACACGAACGAGACCCGGATCGCCGTCAAGCTGAACCTCGACGGCTCCGGAAGATCCAGCGTCGCGACCGGCGTGCCGTTTCTCGATCACATGCTCGAGCAGGTCGCGCGCCACGGCGTGTTCGATCTCGAGGTGACGGCGAATGGCGACCTGAAGATCGACGCGCACCACACCGTCGAGGACGTGGGCATCACGCTCGGCCAGGCATTTGCCAAGGCGATCGGCGACAAGAAGGGCGTGCGCCGCTACGGACACGCCTACGTGCCGCTCGATGAGGCGCTCTCGCGCGCGGTAGTGGACCTCTCGGGGCGCCCTGGCCTCGAGTACCACATCGAATTCGCCCGCGCGCGCATCGGCGAATTCGACGTCGACCTCATCCACGAGTTCTTCCAGGGCTTCGTCAATCACGCGCAGGTGACGCTGCATGTGGACAACCTCAAGGGCACGAACGCCCACCACCAGGCGGAAACGGCGTTCAAGGCGTTCGCGCGCGCGCTGCGCTTTGCGGTCGAAGCCGATGCGCGAGTGAAGGACGTGCCCTCCACCAAGGGCACCCTCTAGAGCGGGCGCAGCGATGATTGACGTTGCCGTCGTCGATTACGGCATGGGCAACCTGCGATCGGTGGCCAAGGCCATCGAGCACGTCGCGCCTCGACTCAAGGTCGAGGTGACGAGCGATGCGAGGCAGCTCGCGCGCGCGGCGCGCGTGGTGTTCCCGGGCCAGGGCGCGATGCCCGACTGCATGCGCGAGATGGATGCGCGCGGATTGCGCCAGGCGGTGCTGGAGGCCGCGGGCGCGAAGCCATTCCTCGGCATCTGCATCGGCCTCCAGATGCTATTCGAGACGAGCGAGGAGGGCGACACCCCCGGGCTTGCGCTGCTGCCAGGACGGGTGCGGCGCTTCCCGGCGGAGGGCATGACGGACGAGCGCGGATTGCGCCTCAAAGTGCCGCACATGGGGTGGAACGAGGTGCGGCAGACGATCGAGCATCCCCTGTGGCGGGGGATCCCGCAGGGGAGCCGCTTCTATTTCGTGCACAGCTATTACCCGGTGCCCGGCCGCGGCGAGCTGACTGCCGGCGAGAGCATCTACGGCGTGCCGTTCACCTGCGCGGCCGCGCGCGGCAACGTCTTCGCCGTGCAGTTTCACCCGGAAAAGAGCGCCGAAGCCGGCCTGAGGCTGCTCGCCAATTTCGTGAAGTGGCAACCCGCGGCGCAGCGCCCGGCACGGAGCGCCGCGGCATCGCCGGCCGCGTGACATCATGCTGCTGATTCCCGCGATCGACCTCAAGGACGGCAAGTGCGTGCGCCTGAAGCAGGGCGCGATGGACAAGTCCACCGTCTTCTCCGATGACCCGGCGGCGACGGCCGAGCGGTGGTTGAAGCTCGGCGCGCGCCGGCTGCACGTCATCGATCTCAACGGCGCTGCCGCCGGCCGCCCCAGGAACGAGGGGGCAGTCAAGGCAATCGCGGCCGCAGTGGGCGACAAGCTGCCGATCCAGCTCGGCGGCGGCATCCGCGATCTCGACACCGTGGAGCAACTGCTCGATTCAGGCGCGAGCTACGTCATCATCGGCACCGCAGCGGTGAAAACGCCCGGTTTCCTGCATGATGCGTGCACCGCGTTTCCCGGGCACGTGCTGGTCGCGCTCGACGCGAAGGACGGCAAGGTCGCCGTCGACGGCTGGTCGAAGCTGACCGGTCACGAGGTGCTCGATCTTGCAAAGAAGTTCCAGGACTACGGCGTGGAGGCCATCATCTACACCGACATCGGGCGCGATGGCATGCTGACCGGCGTCAACATCGCCGCCACCGTGACGCTGGCGAAAGCGCTCACGGTGCCGGTGATTGCGAGCGGCGGCATTACCAGTCTGGATGACATCAAGTCCCTCTGCGCGGTCGAGCACGAGGGCATCACCGGCGCGATTACCGGCCGCGCCATCTACGAGGGCAAGCTCGATTTCGCCAAGGCGCAGAAGCTGGCCGACGAGCTCAGCAAGAAGGATTGAGGATCGAGGATTGAGCAAGCGTAACCCGCCCAGAACCGCTGTATTCGTCGCGCTTTTCCCTCAATCCTCAATCCTGACAGCTCAATCCTGACCGTATGGGCCTGGCGAAGCGCATCATTCCCTGTCTCGACGTCACTTCCGGGCGCGTGGTGAAGGGCGTCAATTTCGTCGGCCTGCGCGACGCGGGCGATCCGGTCGAAATCGCGCGGCGCTACGACGAGCAGGGCGCCGACGAGCTTGCGTTCCTCGACATCACCGCGTCGAGCGACCGGCGTGACCTGATCGTGAGCGTGGTCGAGGCGGTTGCGGCGCAGGTCTTCATCCCGCTGACGGTGGGCGGCGGCGTGCGCTCGGTGGAGGACGTGCGGCGGTTGCTCAACGCGGGCGCCGACAAGGTCAGCATCAACACCGCCGCGGTGCAGCGGCCGCGGCTGGTGGAGGAGGCGGCCGGCCGCTACGGCTCTCAGTGCATCGTGGTCGCGGTGGACGCGAAGCGCATGCCGGGCGCGGGCGCGCCGCGCTGGGAGGTCTACACGCACGGCGGCCGCACCGCGACGGGGCTCGACGCGCTGGAATGGGGCCGCCGGATGGAGGCGGCCGGCGCCGGCGAGATCCTGCTCACCAGCATGGACCGTGACGGCACCCGCAGCGGCTTCGACCTCGAACTGACCCGCGCCTTCTCAGACGCGCTGACAGTCCCGGTAATCGCGAGCGGGGGCGTCGGCAACCTCGATCATCTCGCCGAGGGTGTCCTGGAAGGGCGTGCGGACGCGGTGCTCGCGGCGAGCGTCTTCCACTACGGGGAGTACACCGTGCGCCAGGCCAAGGAGCACATGGCGCGGCGTGGCATCGAAGTCCGACTCTAGTTTCGAGTTTCAAGTTGCGAGTTTCAAGTTAAAGTTGACAGGCGCCAGTTTTTCCCCGAACTTGAAACTTCAAACTGGAAACTGGAAACTGGACGGATGGAAGACGACTGGCTCGACAAGGTCAACTGGGCGCACGACGGGCTGGTGCCGGCGGTGGCGCAGGAATCCGGCAGCGGCAAGGTCCTCACGGTGGCGTGGATGAACCGGGAGGCGCTTGGCAGGACGGTGCAGAGCGGCGAGGCCCACTATTGGTCGCGCTCGCGCGGGAAGCTGTGGCGCAAGGGCGAGACCTCGGGACACGTGCAGGTGGTAAAGTCGATCCGCCTCGACTGCGACGAGGACGTGATCCTGCTGGAAGTGGAACAGAGGGGCGGCATCGCCTGTCATACCGGACGCCACAGCTGCTTCTTTCGGCGCCTCGATGGTGACAAGTGGGTCGTGACCGAACCTGTCCTCAAGGACCCCCGGGACATTTACAAGCGATGATCGACGAAAACCTGCTCCACCGGCTCGGGAAGGTGATCGCGGACCGCAAACAGGGCGATCCGTCCGCCTCCTACGTCGCGAGCCTGTTCGCGAAGGGCCAGGACGCGATCCTGAAGAAGGTTGCGGAGGAGGCCGCCGAGACGGTGCTCGCCGCCAAGGGCGGTGATAAACTGAATATCGTGCGCGAAACTGCAGACCTGTGGTTTCACAGCCTGGTGCTGCTGGCATGGCATGGCCTCGCGCCCGAGGACGTGCTGGCCGAGCTGCGGCGCCGCGAAGGAATATCCGGAATCGAGGAAAAAGCCTCCCGTAAATGAGATTTTGCCGTTCGCGCCTTGGGCGCGATCGTGGTCGGCGGGAGACTTTTCGGCGTAGACTAACCTTCAGGTCAAGTTAAGCCAAGAGAAATCCCGCGGTTGAGCTGGATTTCCTGAGGAGAACGACGATGGGATCGCTAAGCATCTGGCACTGGCTGATCGTGCTGCTGGTGGTGGTGCTGATCTTCGGCACCAAGAAGCTGCGCAATATCGGCACCGATCTCGGCAGTGCGGTGAAGGGATTCAAGGACGGCATGAAATCGGAGGACGACAAGTCCGCGCAGACCAAAGCGGAGCTCCCGCCCGCCACCGGCCAGACCATCGAAGGCCAGGCCAAGAAGGAAACGCCCAAGACGTAGCCTGGAAGCGAGAGGCCGAACTCTCGCCGCCGCATGTTTGATATCGGATTCTCCGAGCTGTTCGTCATCGCGGTCGTGGCGCTGATCGTGATCGGTCCCGAGCGCCTGCCCAAGGTGGCGCGCACGCTCGGCCACCTGTTCGGCCGCATGCAGCGCTACGTCAACGACGTCAAGGCCGACATCGCGCGCGAGATGGAGCTGGACGAGCTGAAGAAGATGCAGTCGAGCATTGAAGACGCGGCGCACTCCATGCGCGACTCGGTCGAGCGGGAAGTCGCGGCCACCGAAGGCGAATTCAACAAGCTCGCGCAGGACGCGCAGCCGGGCGCTGATCCCTTCGCGGACACGGCGTCCGACACACCGCCGCCGGTCGCGCAGCCGGCCCCGCGGCAAAGCGAGCTTGCGCTGGACACGAACCCGTCGGCACCTGCCCAGAAACAGGGTTGACGTCGGGGAATGACGGAAGACACCTTCATCTCTCACCTGATCGAGCTGCGCGACCGCCTGCTGCGCATGCTGATCGCGGTGGGCGTGGTGTTCGTGATCCTCTTCCCGTTTGCCTCCGAGCTCTACGATCTCCTCGCGTATCCGATGATGCGCGCGCTGCCGGAAGGCTCGAAGATGATCGCGACCGGGGTCGTCGCCCCGTTCCTCATACCGGTCAAGGTCGCCGCGATGGTGGCGTTCGCGGTGGCGCTGCCCTACGTGCTCTACCAGGTCTGGGCGTTCGTCGCGCCCGGCCTCTACGCTCACGAGCGGCGCCTGGTGGTGCCGCTGGTGGTCGCGAGCACCGCGCTGTTCTTCGTGGGGGTGGCGTTCTGCTATTTCCTCGTGTTCGGCGTGGTGTTCGATTTCGTCTACACGATCGCACCCAAAAGCATCTCGGTCGCGCCCGACATCGAGAACTACCTCAATTTCGTGATCACGATGTTTCTCGCGTTCGGAGTGACCTTCGAGGTGCCGATCGCGGTGCTGATCCTGGTGCGCATGGGGGCGGTCACGATCGAGCAGCTGACGAGCATCCGCCCCTATTTCATCGTGGGCTCATTCGTGATCGCAGCGATCGTGACGCCCCCCGACGTGCTCTCGCAGCTGCTGCTCGCGGTCCCGATGTGCGTGCTCTACGAGGTCGGAATTGTCGCGGCGCGGGCGTTCGGCAGGTCGCGGCAGAGCGGAGACGACGGCGAGAAACTCCCGGAGACCGGGGGCGAGCACGGGCCCTAGATCAGCGTTGCCCTTTGCGTTGCTGGGGCGCCGGCCGCCGGCCGATGGTGACGGCAAGCTCGGTTTCCGCCTGATTGCGCGTCAGCTTGATGGTGGCTTGCTGGCCCGGCGGCAGCGCTGCGATCAGGTTGAGCATGATGGTGGTGTCGGCGACAGGCCGGCCGTTTACCGACAGCAGGACGTCGCCGGGCTTGATTCCCGCCTTGTCGGCGGGGCTGCCGCGCTCGACCTGCGTGATCAGTACGCCGCGCGACGCGGGCAGGTTGAACGATTGCGCCAGCTCCGGCGTGATGTCCTGCACGCCGACCCCGATCCAGCCGCGCGTGACCGATCCCTTCTGGACGATCTGCTCCATCACCTGCCGGGCGATGGAGACCGGGATGGCGTAGCCGATGCCCATCGAACCTCCGGTCTGCGAGTAGATCGCGGTATTGACGCCGACCAGGCTGCCGCCCGCATCCACCAGCGCCCCGCCCGAGTTGCCGGGGTTGATCGCCGCGTCGGTCTGGATGAAGTTCTCGAAAGTCGTGATGCCGAGCTGGCTGCGCCCGAGCCCGCTCACGATCCCCAGGGTGACGGTCTGGCCCACGCCGAAGGGATTGCCGATGGCAAGCACGATGTCGCCCACGCGCAGCTGCTCCGGCTGCGCAAAGGTGATTGAAGGCAGCTTCTCCAGCTCGATCTTGAGCACCGCCAGGTCGGTCTCCGGATCGGTTCCGACCACGCGCGCCCGGACCTTGCGCGAGTCGGCGAGCGCGACCTCGATCTCGTCGACCGATTCGATCACGTGGTGATTGGTGAGGATGTAGCCGTCCGCGCTCACGATCACGCCCGAGCCGAGGCCCTCGCGGCGCTGCGGGCCCGCGTCCTGCGGATCGCCGAAAAAGTAGCGGAAGAGCGGATCGTTCATGAACGGCGAGCGTGGCCGCTTCACTTCCTGGCTGGTGAAGATGTTGACGACCGCGGGCAGCGCCTGGCGCGCGGCATCCCGGAACGACATGACCGCGCGGCCGGGCGTCTCCGCCCGCGGCTCGGTCACGGTCACGACGGCCCCGCGCGTATTCCAGGAGAGAAGGTCGGGCCGGAGCGTTGAAACGACAAACAGGGCCGCAAGGCAGACGGTCGCGGTTTGCGCGAATATGAGCCAGAACTTCCGCATCGGGCGAGGGTGGGTGGCGGGCTGACGAAGCAAGATTCCTGCTGGCATTGAATCATAGCAAAAGGCGAATGCGGGCTCGTGACTGCGATGCCGGCCGCAACCGTGGAATTGCGCTCAGGATCAGACGACAGACGAGCTGATTTGCGCAGCATCACGGCGCGCATTTCCGGTCCGCCCATCCGGGATTCAACGCCCCTCTACAACTCGTTGATATAAATGATTTTTCTCACGTTTTGCTTTAAATCCCCTATGGCCTTTGTGTAGAATGGCGGCTTTTCGGGGGCAGGGAATAATCGTATGGCAGACAAAGAGTTGGATCAGGGCAAGCGACGTTTTCTGGTCGCCGCGACGAGCGTGGCGGGCGGGATTGCGGGCGCCGCCACCGCGGTGCCCTTCGTCGCGAGCATGCTGCCCTCGGAACGCGCCAGGGCGGCCGGAGCGCCGGTCGAGGCCGACATCGGCAATCTGGCCCCGGGTGAGATGACGCGCGTCGAGTGGCGCGGCAAGCCGGTGTGGATCGTTCGGCGCACGCCGCAGATGCTGGAGTCGGTCAAGCAGGACGACGGCAAGGTCGCCGATCCCAAGAGCGAGCGCAAACCGGACGAATTGACGCCAAGCTACGCGCGTAACGAGTTCCGCTCGATCAAGCCCGAATACCTGGTGGTGGTCGGCATCTGCACCCATCTCGGCTGTTCGCCGGTGGACAAGTTCAAGGCGCAGCCGGAACCCTTCGACGCCGGCTGGAACGGCGGCTTCTACTGCCCGTGCCACGGCTCGCTGTTCGATCTCGCGGGCCGCGTCTACAAGAACAAGCCGGCGCCGGACAACCTCGCCGTTCCGCCGCATTCCTACCTGTCCGAGAGCAGGATCGTGATCGGCGTGGATCAAAAGGGAGCGTAGGGCATGGCGGCCGCGGAAAAACAGCCGGTCGCAGTGACCTGGGCCGGCCCGCTCAACGGCGTGATGAGCGGGGCTCTCACCTGGGTCGACCAGCGCTTCCCGCTGATGTCGCTGTGGCGGGACCATCTCGCCGAGTATTACGCGCCGAAGAACTTCAATTTCTGGTACTACTTCGGCTCGCTGGCGATGTTCGTGCTGGTGCTGCAGATCGTGACCGGAATCTTCCTCACCATGCACTACAAGCCGGACGCCGCGCAGGCATTTGCCTCGGTGGAGTACATCATGCGCGACGTCCCGGGCGGGTGGTTGATCCGCTACCTGCACTCGACCGGCGCCTCCTTCTTCTTCATCGTGGTCTACCTGCACATGTTCCGCGGGCTCATGTACGGCTCCTACCGCAAGCCGCGCGAGCTGGTGTGGATCGTCGGCATGGCGATCTACCTCTGCCTCATGGCGGAGGCGTTCTTCGGCTATCTCCTGCCGTGGGGCCAGATGTCGTACTGGGGCGCGCAGGTGATCATCAATCTGTTCGATGCGATTCCCTGGGTCGGGCCGACGCTCGCGATCTGGATCCGCGGCGACTACGTGGTGGCGGATGCGACGCTGAATCGCTTTTTCGCCTTCCACGTCATCGCGATCCCGTTGCTGCTGGTGGGTCTGGTCGCGGCACACATCATGGCGCTGCATGAGGTGGGCTCCAACAATCCCGACGGCGTGGAGATCAAGAAGGTGAAGGACCCCAGGACCGGCCACCCGGTCGACGGCATTCCGTTCCATCCGTATTACACGGTGAAGGATACGCTGGGGGTGGTGGTGTTCCTGATCGTGTTCTGCGCGGTCCTGTTCTTCATGCCCGAGTTCGGGGGCTACTTCCTCGAGTACAACAACTTCATCCCGGCCGATCCACTCAAGACCCCTGCGCACATCGCCCCGGTGTGGTACTTCACGCCGTTTTACTCGATCCTGCGCGCGGTCACCGAGGATTTCATGATCGTTCTCTCTGCCGGAGTGGCGCTGTACGTGCTGCTGATCTGGTTCACGGTGAAAGACATCCGGGTCAGGATCGCGGCGGCCGGCGCCGGACTGATCTCGATCGTGTTCATGATTGCCCCGACGGTCAATGGCGTATCGATCGCGCTGGATCCGAAAGTGTGGGGTGTCGCGCTGATGGGGGTCGGAACGCTGATCTACTTTCTCCTGCCGTGGCTCGACCGGAGTCCAGTGAAGTCGATCCGCTACAAGGGGCCGATTGCGAAGGTCGCGCTCACCCTGTTCGTCATCTCCTTTGTCGTGCTGGGCTACCTGGGCACGCTGTCGGTGACCGAAGGCCGGACCCTGCTGGCGCAGATCTTCACGATTGTCTACTTCGCATTTTTCCTGCTGATGCCGTGGTACACCCGGATGGACCGGACCCGGCCCGAGCCGCAACGGGTGACCGGGTGAAGGGCGCGGCCATGGGGCTGGCAAGAACGCTGGCGTGCGTCCTGCTTGCCGCGCCGCTCGCGGCGGTCGCGTCGGAAAGCGTCAAGCTCGATCGGCTGCCTGCCGACGTGAGCCCGCATGATGCGATCTCGCTGCAGCGCGGGGCGCACGTCTACATGAATTACTGTCTGGGCTGCCATAGCGCCGCCTATATGCGCTATGACCGGCTGCGGGGCCTCGGCCTGACCGAGCAGCAGATCAGGGACAACCTGATTCTCACCAGCGCCAAGGTCGGCGACCTCATGAAGATCGCGATGGACCCGAAGGAATCCAGGGAATGGTTCGGCACGCCGCCGCCGGACCTTACCGTGATCGCGCGCTCGCGCGCCTCGGGCGCCGGCAGCGGTGCGGACTGGCTCTACAGCTACCTGCGCGGCTTCTATCGCGACGCCTCGCGCGCCACCGGCTGGAACAACACGGTGTTTCCCAACGTCGCCATGCCCCACGTGCTGTGGCAGCTGCAGGGCGAGCAGGTACTCAAGACGGAGGTGCGGTCGATCCCGCGCGGCAGCAAGGGCGAGGTGGAGAAGTACGAGGTGCAGAAGCTCGCGCTGGAGAAGCCCGGCTCGATGAGCGCCGCCGAGTACGACCGCTTGGTGGCCGACCTGGTGAACTTCCTGGTCTACATGGGCGAGCCGTCCCGGCAGTTCCGCATCGATCTCGGCATCTACGTGCTGATGTTCCTGGGCGTGATGTTCGTGTTCGCCTACCTGCTCAAGAAGGAATACTGGAAGGACGTGCACTAAGACATGATGACCCTGTACTCCGGCACGACCTGCCCGTTCAGCCAGCGCTGCCGCATCGTCCTCTACGAGAAGGGCATGGACTTCCAGATCGTGGATGTCGATCTCTTCAACAAGCCGGAAGACCTGGCGGTGATGAATCCCTACAACCAGGTGCCGGTGCTGGTCGAGCGCGATCTCATCCTGTACGAGTCGAACATCATCAACGAGTATATCGACGACCGCTTCCCGCACCCGCAGCTGATGCCCGCCGACCCGGTGATGCGCGCCCGCGCGCGTCTGTTCCTGTTCCGCTTCGAGCGCGAGCTCTTCAGCAACATCGACACGATCGAGAAGGGCACGCAGAAGCAGGCCGACAAGAGCCGCGCCATCATCCGCGACAACCTGACCCAGATCGCGCCGGTGTTCATCAAGCAGAAGTTCATGCTGGGCGAGGAGTTCACCATGCTCGACGTGGCGATCGCGCCGCTCCTGTGGCGGCTCGATCATTACGGCATTTCGATGCCCAAGACCGGCGCGCCGCTGATGAAGTACGCGGAGCGCCTGTTCAGCCGGCCCGCGTTCATCGACGCGCTCACCGCCTCCGAGAAAGTGATGCGGAAATAGGGAGCCCGGCACAGCCATGGCGGAGCGCTCTACCAAGCCGTATCTCATCCGCGCGGTCCACGAATGGTGCTCCGACAGCGGCCTGACGCCCTACCTCTCGGTGAAGGTCGATGCCGGCACGCGCGTGCCGGCGGAGCACGTCAAGAACGGCGAGATCGTGCTCAATATCGCATACGACGCCACGCACCGCCTCACCATCGGCAACGAGCGCATCCAGTTCGCGGCGCGCTTCGGCGGAGTTTCGCGCGAGTGCTCGATCCCGATCGAGGCAGTGACGGGCATCTTCGCCAAGGAAAACGGGCAGGGGCTGTTGTTCCAGCGCGAGGCCGCGCAGGAAACGGCCGCAAGCTCGCCCGCTCCCGAGACGCCGCCGCCCGCCTCCCCCACCAACGGCGGCAAGCCCAAGCTGCAGATCATCAAATAGCGCTTCGCCAGCGGGGGACGTCATGCTGAGCGCAAAAGAACTGAAACGATGCCTTCCCGCCGACACGTGGTCAACCGACGCGGGTTCTTCGAAACGGCGGCCGGCATGAAGGTGGCCTTCGCCGCGATGAGCGACCACTCGAATAGGAGTTGCCTGCGATGAAGATCGTCGACACGCAGCTGGATCAACAAACCGGCGAAGACGGTGGCAAGGGCCGTTCCAGATACCGCTTCCTGCTCATGCCGCCATACCGGCTGCCCGCGGACTCCAAGTGGGGCTTTCAGACGAATGTCGTGCCGACGGACCGCCCGAGGGAAGAGCGGCTCAAGAACTACGAATTGGTTGCGCCCTATTTGAAGGACGTCAGCTGGGACCTGCACCCCGGAGCGCTGCCGCTCTACGGCGACTGGCCTGTGGAAACACGCGAGGAATTCGCATATGCGGCGGCCTCAAGACTGAAGGATGTGCGGGAAGCCTGCGAAACCGGAAAATACAACGCCATCGTGCTCATGGGCGGCGGCGATCCGGGATACCTCGAGTCGCGCGAGATCTGCCGCAATTACGGAATTGTCTGTACGGCAAACGGGTACTCGCAAATGATCGTTGCGACGATGCTCGGCGCGCGGTTCTCGGTCATCGACATCGCCGGGGTCCACAACGTCTATTATCGTGATGTCATTTTCAGATACGGCCTGCAGGATCGCTGCGCATCGATACGCCACATCGGGTTCCGCTTGCCCCGTCCGGGACTGGCAAGCGAGATGCTGATCAATAATGAGTTGGACAAGGCAAAGCGGGGAGAGCACTCGGCTGCGGTCGACAACGCCGTTGCGCAGGCCGAGGCGGCCCTGCGCGAGGATGGCGCGGAAGTGATAACGCTCGGCTGCTCGGGGGTCTTTTGGCTGCAGCCGTATATCAAGAAGGGTCTGGAGGAGCGCGGCTGGGACGTGCCCGTGCTGGAGGGCTACAGCGCTTCGATAGAGCACGCGAAGCTGCTGGTCAATCTGGGCGTGACGGCGAGCGGCATTACGTTCATGCCGGACCACCCGAAGCGGCTGCCGCCGAAGATCATACCCTGACACCCCAGCGCTCACCGCGTTGCGCCGGATCGGGATCGTGGCTGGCACCGGTCGTGCGAGGTGGTCCTGTCCCGTGCCGGGAAATATAACACGAGAGGAGTGGAATGGCGCGCTTGCAGGGCAAGGCGGCGATTGTCACGGGAGCGGCGGGCGGGATCGGCGGAGCGGTGTGCCGGAATTTCGCGAGGGAGGGCGCCGCGCTCGTGTGCGTCGACATTGACGCCAGCGGTTTGGAACGGACGGCCGAAGCGGTGCGCGCGCTGGGCGGTCAGGTCGTTACGCTGGTGGCCGACGTCGCCGATGAGGCCACGGCCAGGGCGAGCGTCGCCAGCGCAGTCGGCAGGTTCGGGCGCCTCGACGTGCTGGTGAGCAACGCGATCTACGACTTGCCGCTCGGACCGTTGACCGGGATTTCGCTCGCCGACTGGCGGCGCAGCATGTCGGTCAATCTCGACAGCGCGTTTCTGCTCGCAAAGCATGCCATCCCGGCGATGGCCGATTCGGGCGGCGGCAGCATCATTCTCGTCGCATCCGAGCTCGGCCGCGTGGCTAAACCAGGGCGGACCTGGTACTGCGCGCAAAAAGCCGCGCTCGTCAACCTGGCGAAGGCGATTGCGGTCGACCACGCGCACCAGGGGATTCGGGCGAACAGCCTCTCGCCGGGCCCGACCGAGACTGCGCGTTTCGTGCGCAAGTTCGAATCGCTTGAAAGAGCCCGGGCCTCCGGCGAGACCCTTTTCAACCGCCTCGCCGATCCGGACGAAATCGCCGCCGGCGCGGTATTTCTCGCGAGCGACGAGTCGTCTTTCGTGACGGGCACCGATCTGTTGATCGATGGCGGCCGCACCGCGGTCTAGGTCGGCGGCGCGCCGCGCTCGTGACCGTCATCCGCCCGGTGTCATGACGAGCTTTCAGCCGCGTGCAGCGGTCGGTGCGCCGGCGCCGAGCCACGCGATCGCGGTAGCCGAGACGCGGGCGCCGGCCACGGGAGCGGGCCACGGCGCCTCAATTACGGTCAGGGCGGGCCGCGAGCGCCCGAAGGCGCGTGCCAACGTCGGCTCTATTGACCGGAACGCATCGATGTCGTCGATGAACAGAGTGAGCTGTGCGACGCGCTCGAGGCCGTGCCCGGCTGCCGCCAGGCGCGTCGCGAGTTCCGCGAGAATCGCTCCCATCTGAAGCGCCACCGGATTGCGCACACCGGCGGGCGGGCCGGCGAGCGTGCGGCGCTGCGCCGCGGGCAACTCGCGTATGGACTCGATCGGCTTGCCTGAGGCGTCGAGCCCGACGATGCCCGACAGGAACGCCAGACCCCCGGCCTCCACGAGCGGGCTCATGTGCGCCCGAGCCGTCCATCCCTTCGGAGCGTGCACCCGGCGCGCGATGCCCTTGCCCGGCAGGATCGCCGTCGGCTCGATCTCGATCAGGGTGCCCTTGTGGCCGACCTCGCCGACTTCAACGACGGTCAGCGCCGGGGGCGAGGACGGAAAGAACCGCTCGTGCACGCGGTGAAACGTCGGAAAATCGCGCATGTCCTGCAGATAAACCGTGAGGTTCAGGATTTCGCCGAGCGAAGAGCCCTCGGCTTCAAGGTGCCGGCGAATGAGGTCGTAGGTGAACCACGACTGCGCCGCGATCGGGCCGTTGCGCGCATCCTCGTGGCTGCGCCCGACCCTTAGAAAACGGCCTTCCTCCGGAATGTCTTCGTAGTTGCGGATGAGGGGCGCGCTGGGCTGCGAGGTGTCAATGGGAATCTGCCCCGCGACAAATAGATATGGCCCGGCTCCGATCACATGGGAAAAATGCGCCGCCGCCGCATGCCTGCTCGAACCGGGAAGCACCGAACGGGCGCCAAGCGTGCCCGCCGCGGCGGGACGAAGCGCAATGGCGTCAACGCAGAGGCGCGCCCTGTCGGTTGGTTCGAAGCGCCCGACGCCGACCGCGGTGCTGGCGGGCGGCGCGGTCTCGTAATGCCGGCGAATGCGGTCAAATACCGGAAAATAGCGCTTGTCGCGCTGCAGGATATGGTAGCGAACCAGGTTCGCGAAATCCGCGCCTTCGGCGGCGAGAAGGCCGCGGTAGCGCTCGTAAATCGCGATCGCCTGGGCGCCGACCGGCCCCTCCATTCGGTTTACCCACGGAAACCGGCTTGGCGCGCCGGGTCCCAGACCTGCGACTTCATCGAAGCTTGCGCGGAGTTGCTGCGCTCCTGGCTTGACGCCATGTTGTCCGCTGAAGAAAAGCAGTGGACCTGCGGCGACGTACGCAGGCCATCCCCGGTCCGCCTGCGGCCTTTTGCCTCCCATGATCCGTCTCCTTTCTGCGGTCATCAGCGCCGACCTATCCTGGAATCTCGATGCTATAGCTCGAACAGTCGCCCCGGTAGTAGGCCTGTGAGAACATGAGGGGCGCGCCGCGCTTGCCCCGGACGCGCGTTTCGACGAAGAGCACGGGCGCGCCTACCGCGATTCCGAGCTGACGTGCGATCGCGGGATCGGCCGTGGTTGCCTCGATCGCCTGCCGGATCGGCCCCAGCGGAATCCTGAGACGCTTGCGCAGCATATCCACCATCGTGTGTGCGCGAAAATCCTCCCTGCGCATGCGTTGAGCCAGGGCGACGGGCACAAAATTGACGATGTAGTTGAACCTCGACCCTGCGCGGGAGCGTGAGCGCACGAAGCGCGTGAGCCTTGTCCCGGGCGGCGGTCCAAAAAAGCGCGCAGGCTCCCCATCAGGCACGACTTCGCTGATTGACAGCATGTGGTGTTCAGTTCCCTCCGCGGCCCAGCCGATGATGCCGGTCAACCGCAGCACCTCGGGCCGGTCCACGTTTTCAGCGACGAACGTGCCGCGCCCGTGATGACGCCGTATCAGGCCCTCGCGGTCGAGGATTGCCAGCGCGTGGCGCACCGGGATACGGCTGACCCCCAGTTGGCGAGCAAGATCAAGCTCCTTGGGAAGCTTCGCCCCGGCCGCAAGCTCCCCGTTCCTGATGCGCTGCCGCAGAAAACTTGCCACCTGTGAATAAATCGGTGGCGCCCCCTCGGCTCTACTCAGTTGGACGCGCATGATCGATTCCGGACAGGCGGGGGCATTGCACCAAAGGTCATAACATTATAACCTTTGATAGGCGAAGCACGGTCACGCGGGCGCGAGGGAGGCAGCCCATGATCAAGCGCAGGTTCCTTCAACCCAAGGACATGTGGGCGCGAGTCGAGAAGGGCAATTTGCTCTACGTGCCCGTCGTTGTCGTCGAGACCGCCGGGCACGCGCATGTTTATCTGTCCGGGCAAGTTGCGCGCGAGCCCGACGGCACGATCATCGGCAAGGGTGACATGCGCGCTCAGGTCCGCAAGACCTGCGAAAACATCGGCAGGGGCCTCGCCCACGTCGGCGCGCAGTTTGACGACGTGGTGCGCGCCACCACCTACGTCACGGACATCGAAGAGTATTACCGCTGCTCGGACGAGCGGTTCAGGTTCTTCAGGAACAACCGTCCGGCAAGCACTCTGATCGAGATTTCGCGCCTCGGTCACCCGGATGCGATGATCGAGATCGAGTGCGAGGCGATCATCGAGCCGGAGCGGCTGAAGGCCTGAGCCGGCGGCCCATCCCGTCGGATGCTCCAAGGAAGATTTCGATGTCGAGAAAGGCGAGCGTTGTGAAGACCAGGGGCGCTTACCAAGGCGGCCGCGCCGGCAGGCACGTATTCAATCTGTACAAGCTGAAGCGCGTGCCCGCCGGCGGCCGGGCGGGCAGCGGTGATCATTACGCCAATACCCGCGCCGTCGTCGTCGAAGGCGAACGGATCCAGGTCGGCCTCGCGTTCGAGCGGGCGGGCTGCGGCGCGCGCCCCCATACTCACCCCAACGAGCAGTTCAATTTCGTGGTCAAGGGCACGCTGATGGCCGACATCGCGGGAAAGAAGAGGATGAGAGTTCCCGCGGGCTCGGTGGTTTATTTCCCGGCAAATGTGGTGCATCGAACCTACGCCACGCCCGACGAAGACGTGGTTTTCTACGTCGTGAAGGATCTCTCCCACGGCATCGCCGGTCGGCCGGTCGACCGGAGCCGAGGGGGCGCGCATCACGTCTCGCGCACCTCCTCGGGAGTGAAGGCGAAGCGTAGCGGCAGGGCAAGGCATCGCCCGGCCTGACAGGTGCGCGGCGAGTGGTGGCGATTCGGATATAAGGGCGCGACCGGATGCGCCATTGTGACGCGCTGCCCCCGTCGTCGTCGGCGTTCTGGCAATAATTTATAAGAGGAGGTCAACCATGGTTTCCATCGTCCGCATCGCGCTAGGCGCGATGGTCGCATGCAGCTTTCTGGCCGCGGAAGTCGGCGCCCAGAGCTACCCCAATCGCCCGATCCGCTTCATCCTTCCTTATAGTCCGGGCGGGTCCTATGACGCGGTGGCGCGGCTCATCGGACAGGCCCTCACCGACGGCTGGAGGCAGCAGGTGGTCATTGAAAACCGGCCGGGCGCGGCCGGCCGCATCGGTATGGACGTGGCAGTCAAGGCGACGCCCGACGGCTACAGCCTGATCATGCTCGGAAACAACCAGACCATCACGCCGAGCGTCTATCGCAAGGTCGGGTATGACCTCAACCGCGACGTCGATCCGGTCGGCATGGTCGCGACGATCACCAACGTGCTGGTCGTGCATCCGAGCGTGCCGGCGAAATCGGTCGCCGAACTGCTGAAGCTCGCGAGATCGAAGCCCGGCACGATCAACTTCGGCTCCGGCGGCACCGGAGGCATCACGCACCTCGCCGGCGAGCTGTTCAAATCGATGACCGGCGTCAATATCGTGCATGTGCCGTTCAAGGGCGGTTTCTTCGCGGTGATGGGGGTGGTGGGCGGCGAGACGCAGATGATGCTGCTCAACACGCTGAACGCCGTGCCGCACGTCAGGGCGAACCGGCTTCGCGGGCTGGCAGTGACGAGTCTCAAGCGCTCCAGTTACATTCCCGAGCTGCCCACTCTCGACGAGAGCGGGCTCAAGGGTTACGAGATCGTCGAGTGGTACGCCGTTGCGGTGCCGGCCGGAACGCCCAAGCAGATCATCGGGAAGCTCAGTGGCGAAATCACCGCCATCATGAATTCGCCGGGGACGAAAGAGAAGCTCGCGCGGCAGAACGCTGACTCGGCGCCGGGCAAGCCCGAGGAGCTGCGCGCCTTCCTGAAAGCCGATCTCGCCAAGTACGCTCGTATCGTTCGGGACGCCGGCATCAAGCCCGAGTGATGCGGCAGGAGAGTGCGATGGCTGCGGAGAATACAGAGGCGCTCAAGAAGAAGCTTCTCGCAATGGTCGACCGCGAGGAGCTCGTCGGAATCGCGAGCGATCTCGTCAACATTCCGTCTCCTACCGGCGGAGAAAAGGCATGTGCCGATTACATTATCGGCCGGTATGAGAAAGCGGGGATCAAGGTTCTGCCGCAGGTCTTCGAGGACACGCGGTCGAACGCAATCGGCGTCATCAAGGGCAGAGGGGACGGCGCCGTTCTCATGTTGAACGGTCATATGGACACGTCCTACACCGGCGAGGAGCAGTATCTTCCCGATCGGCCCGGCTACAAACCGAAAGCGTTCATTGATGGCGATTGGATCTACGGGCTGGGCATCTATAACATGAAAGGCTCGCTTGCTTGCTTCATTCATGCCGCCGAGATCCTCAAGCGTGCGAAGGCGGAACTCGCAGGCGATCTCGTCATCGCCTGCGTCGCGGGCGAAATCGAGAAGTCCCAGGTCGACCGTTACCAGGGACCGCTCTATCGCGGCGGCGCCTGCGGAACCTGGTATGCGATCACGCACGGCGCGATCGCGGATTTCTGCGTGGTCGGCGAGCCCACCGGAATGACGCTGATGCACGCCCACGGTGGCTACGTGTGGACAAAGATCACGTTAGTCGGCGATCCGATGCATACCATTTTCGGCCACAAGCGCAACAACACGATCAACAACATGATGAAAGTCATGCATGCAATCCAGCAGTGGGGCGACGAGTATGAAACGCGTCGCGCGAAGTACGGAATGCCCGCCCACGTCACGCTCTCGGCGATTGAGGGCGGCTGGCCCTATCGTTGCTCGCGCGTGCCGGTCTATTGCACGCTCTACGTGGACACGCGCCTCATGCCTGGCCAGCAACCGCTCGAGGTGCAACGCGAGATCGAGGCCGTCGTGATGCGACTGCGCGCGGCGGATCCTGATCTGGCCCAGTTGCACGTCGAGACGAACGTATTCATGAACCAGTGGGGGTCGGAGTGTCCGGCCGATGAACTCATCTACAAGGCCGTGGTGGGAGCGCACCAGGAGGTGCACGCCAAGCCGGTCGAGATCACGGCGGTGCCGTTTGCCTCCGATGCCTGCGAGCTCGTGTGTCACGGCATTCCCAGCCTGAACTACGGCGCGACTGGCCGCACCCGCACTCTCTCGGACGTGCACCATCATGCCGGGGCGCAAAGCGACTGGAATCCGAAACAGGGCGAGCACGTGGCGATCGCGGACATGGTCTCGACCACCAAGGTCTATCTGACGTTGATACTCAATCTTTGCACCAGGACGCGGGACGAGCTGGGAATCAAGCCGCGGGATTCGCATTCACACTAGGATTGGGCAGGCACTTATTTGTCGTGTTGATCGTTTGATCATTCCAAAGTCAAGAAGACCTTATGACGGCCAAGCATGATGTCAGTCACTAGCGGCGGTCGCTGCTGAAAGGCCTATGTTCTGACGGGCATGCGGGTGGCGCTCGGCTTTTCGTTCATGGGCATCGTCGCCGCCGAATTGATCGGCGCACGGGAGGGCATCGGCTTTCTGATCATGAACTCACAGCTTCTTTTGCAAACCGACCAGCTGTTCGTGGGACTGCTGACGCTGGGCGTTGTGGGCCTCGTTGTCGACCGGGTCTTCCGCATACTGCTGGCGCGCAGCATGCGCCGTTACATGCAGTTTCACTATGAAGTTTGATGCTGCCTTGATCGGAGCGACGGATAGATGGGAACGATCCTGACCAAGCCCGTTACCGGGGTGGTAACGTGGAAAGGCGTAGAGCTTGCGCATACGGAATCGTGGATCTACCGCCTGTCGCCGGGCACAGTGGATGAAATCGAGGCGGCCTTGCGTGCGGTCGAGCGCGAAGCGTTGCCGGTATTCGATGTAACTAGTGCAAATTTCCCGCTGCCCCGCTTTGGCGGCGAACTCAGGAGGATCTCCAAGGAACTGGATTCCGGGCGCGGCTTCGTGCAGATCAAGGGCCTGCCGATCGAGCGCTACACGCTGCCGCAGGCGAAGATCATCTACTGGGGCATCGGCACCTACCTGGGACGAGCGATATCGCAGAACGCGAAAGGGGATCTCCTCGGTGACGTACGCGACGAGGGCCTGAACATCCGCGCCGCCGGGGTCCGCGGCTACCAGACGAGTACGGCTTCCCCGTTTCACGTCGACGAGACGGACGTGGTGGGGTTGCTGTGCTGGCGGCCCGCGAAAGCGGGCGGGGAAAGCCTGATCGTGAGTTCCATGGCGCTCTACAACGAGCTCCTCAAGCGTCACCCATGGTACGTGGGCGTGCTCTACAATCGATTCAGCTACGACTGGCGCGGCGAGCAGCCGAAAGGCCGGCCGCCGATCTACCGCTGGCCGGTATTCGAGTTCTACCAGGGCAAGCTTTCGTGCCGCTACTCCCGGCGCATGATCGAGTTCGCGCAGAAGACGACGGGCGTCGCGCTGAGCGACATAGAAAAGGAGGCCTTTGACGTCATGGACGGGCTGATCGGCGAACTCCAGCTCAAGATCGATTTTGAGCCTGGGGACATTCAGTTCCTGAACAACTACGTCATCCTTCACAGCCGCACTGCCTTCGAGGATTTCCAGGAGCCGGACAGAAGGCGCCATCTCCTGCGCCTGTGGCTCACCGTTCCCGGCTGGAACCGGCTTTCGCCCGAGACGTTACGTGAGCGCGACGTACGCCTCGGAGTACCGGCGGCGGAGCGGGTAGCGAGCTGACACGCCTCCCGCCGCGATGATGGATCCGGCCGCAGGGACCCCCTGTGCCTCAGCTGCCGGTGCGGCGGCGGATTTCGCGGATTACCGCGCTGTTGTCGAGCTCGCCTTCGCCGGCGGCGACGCAGCCTTGCATCAACCCGGTGTAGGTCTCCGCGAGCGGCAGGCGCTGCCCGAGACGGCGCGCCTGCCCGGCCATCAGCGCGAAGTCCTTGAGCGATTGCGTGACGAAGCCGTGGGGCGCGAAATCTCCCTTCACCATCTTGGCGCCCTTGATGTCCATGACCTGGGAGTAGGCCGCCGATTCGCGGGCGACGGCGAGGAAGGCGGCGGGATCGAGCCCCATGCGCTCGGCGAACACCAGCCCTTCGGCGAGAGCGGCGCGGTTCACGCCGAGGATCAGGTTGATCGCGAGCTTGGCGCGCGCGCCATTGCCGGCCGCGCCGACGTGATGCCGGCGCGGGCAGATCGCGTCGAGCACGTCGGCCGCGCCGTCCGCTGCCGCGTGATCGCCGCCGATCAGGCCCAGCGCCTCGCCGCGCGCCGTCTGCTCGCTGGTGCCGGATACGGGCGATTCGACGAAGCGCAGCCGCCCGCCGGCGAGCCGGGCCGCGAGCGCGGCGATGCGGTCGGGATCGCAGGTGCTCACGCAGATCGCCGTCAGCGGCGGCGCACTGGCCGGCCGCGTCGCGAGCAACCCGCGCGGACCTTCGATCGTTTCCTCCACCTGATCGGTGTTGAAGACGGCGATCACGATTTTGTCGCACGCGCCGGCTATCTCGGCGACCGTGCCGGCGGCGCGGCCGCCCAGCGCTGCCAGGCCGCCGAGCTTTGCCGCGTCGACGTCGTAGCCCAGCACATCGAACCCCGCCGCAAGCAGCCGCCTTGCGCAGGCCATCCCCATCAATCCTGTGCCGATCACGCCGACCGACTTACGCTGCTCTGGCATGCTGGTCTCCCCGTCCGACGCAATTGCTGGAGGGGATTCTATCCTTCATCCCTCATCGCTCCGCCCTCATCGCTTATAATGTCGCCCCGTGCCGGCATAGCTCAGTGGTAGAGCAACCGCCTTGTAAGCGGTAGGTCGTCTGTTCGAGTCAGACTGTCGGCACCGCCATTCGGTGCCGGTAGCACGGCCGGTGGCGGACGGGAACCTTTGGAAAACTCCCGGTCCAATAGCGCGGGAGCCAGGGGAGGTCCGGCGGCCCCATTGAAAACCGCATGGCCGGACATAGTTAAGGTTGCAGAAAAACAGGGCGGCGCCCTCTGGCGACCGCTTGCGGAGGTTGCATGATCAGAGTCGAGAACTTGGTGAAGGCCTTCGGCCCGAAGCTAGCGGTGAACGACATCTCGTTCACGGTCGAGCGCGGCGAAGTCCTGGGCTTCCTCGGCCCCAACGGCGCCGGCAAATCCACCACCATGCGCATGATCACGGGATTCATCCCGCCGACCTCGGGGGCAATCACCATCGGCGGCCACGACATGCTGGAGGACCCGCTGCCGGCAAAGCGCCTGATCGGCTACCTGCCCGAGAACGCTCCGGCCTACGCCGACATGACGGTGCACGGCTTCCTCAATTTTGCCGCCGAGTTGCGCGGGCTGCAGGGCGAGGCGCGCAAGCAGGCGGTCGGCCGCGCGGTCGAGCTGTGCTTTCTCCGGAACGTCCTCTACCAGACCATCGACACGCTCTCCAAGGGCTACAAGCACCGCACCGGGCTCGCGCAGTCGCTGATCCACGACCCCGAGGTGCTGATCATGGACGAGCCGACCGACGGGCTCGATCCCAACCAGAAGCACGAGGTGCGGGGCCTCATCAAGCGCATGGGCGAGAACAAGGCGATCATCTTCTCGACCCACATCCTGGAAGAAGTCGAGGCGGCGTGCACCCGAGTCATCATCATCGACCGCGGCCGCATCGTCGCGAACGGGACGCCGGCGGAGCTGAAGGCGCGCTCGCCGGAGGGCCGCCTCGAGGACGTGTTCCGCGCGATCACGCTCCCCGACACCGTCAAGGGGCACTGAGGCATGAATTCCTGGGCCAACATCAAGGCGATCGTGAAACGCGAGCTGGGCGGCTACTTCACCTCCCCCATCGCCTACGTATTCCTGGTGATCTTTCTCCTCCTCACCGGCTTCTTCACTTTCACGGTCGGCAGCTTCTTCGAGCGCGGCGAGGCTTCGCTCGTGTCGTTCTTCACCTGGCATCCCTGGCTCTATCTCTTTCTCGTGCCCGCAGTCGGAATGCGGCTGTGGTCGGAGGAGCGCCGGCTCGGCACGCTGGAACTCCTGCTCACGATGCCGGTGACGACCTGGCAGGCGATCATCGGCAAGTTCGCCGCCTCGTGGCTGTTTCTCGCGCTGGCGCTCGCGCTCACCTTTCCGGTCGTCGTCACCGTGAACTGGCTGGGTAACCCCGACAACGGGGTGATCATCGCGGGCTACGTGGGGAGCGTGCTCCTCGCGGGGTCCTACCTTGCGGTGAGCAGCATGACCTCCGCCATGACGCGCAACCAGGTGATCAGCTTCATCCTGTCGGTGCTGATCTGCCTGTTCCTGATCCTCGCGGGCTACGAGCCGGTTACCGGGCTGCTGTCGCGCGTCGCGAGCCCGCGCGTCGTCGAGGTCGTCGCCGCGTTCTCGGTGATGACGCACTTCGAGGGCTTCCAGCGCGGTGTGCTCGACACGCGGGATGTCGTTTTCTTCGCCTCGGTGATCGGTTTCGCGCTCTTTGCCACGGGCGTCGTCATCCGCAACCAGAGGGCGGGGTAGCGCCATGAAAAGCAAGCACCTCGAGACTCTGCTCTACTCGGCCGGCGGCGTGATCGCGTTGCTCGCGGTGCTGATCGCCGCCAACTTCATCGTGAGCGCGTTCAACCTGCGCGCCGATCTCACCGAGGGCGACGTCTATACGCTGTCGCCCGGCACCCGCAAGGTGCTCGCCCGGCTCGAGGCGCCGGTCAAGCTGCGGCTCTACTACTCGCAGGGCAGCGAGGCGGTACCGGTGGGACTCAAGACCTTCGCCAAGCGGGTGGAGGACCTGCTGAACGAGTACAAGGCGGCGGGCGGCGGCAAGGTGGTGATCGAGAAGTTCAACCCGGAACCGGATTCGGATGCCGAAGATTCCGCCCAGCTCGACGGGATCGAGGGCCAGCTCACCAATACCGGCGAGAAGTTCTATCTCGGGCTCTCGATTGCCTTCCTGGACCAGAAGGCAGCGATCCCGGTGCTCGCGCCGGACCGCGAGCGGCTGCTCGAGTACGACATCACGCGGGGCATCGCGCAGGTCGGCGAAGCCAAGAAGCCGGTGGTGGGCGTGATGAGCGCGCTGCCGGTACTGGGGCGCTCCCTGGACCCGATCAAGAAGCAGCAGCCGACGGAAGCGTGGGTGCTGATCCAGGAGCTGAAGAAGATCTTCGACGTGAAGGAGGTCAAGCTCGACGCGCCGAAAATAGACGACGACATCAAGGTGCTGCTCGTGATCCATCCGCGCAATCTCCCGGAGGAGACCGAGTACGCGATCGACCAGTACGTGCTGCGCGGCGGCAAGCTCATCGCGTTCGTCGATCCCTACGCCTATTTCGACCAGCAGCCTGATTTTCAGAACCCGTTCGGGGGATCGCAGGCGGGGCAGTCCACCTTCTACAACCTGTTCAAGGCCTGGGGCATCGACGTTGACATGGGCAAGGTGATCGCAGATCTCACGTACGCGAGCGGGGCGGGACCGCGCCTGCTGCCGACGCTGCTTTCGCTCAATACTCAGGCGCTCAATCAGGACGACGTGGTGACGAGCCAGGTCGGCACGCTGCTCTACGTTTTCGGCGGCACGTTCAAGGGCAAGCCGGCCGAGGGCCTCACGCAGACCGTGCTCGCGCACACCTCGAAGAACGCAATGCCGGTGGATCTCATCATCGCGACGCTCTCCGGCGAGCCTTCCACGCGCGGCTACCAGCCCACCAACGAGGAGATGCCGCTTGCGATCCGCCTCACCGGCAAATTCCACACCGCGTTCCCGCAAGGCAAGCCCCAGCCCTTTGTGCCGCGCGGCGACCGGAAGAAGGGCCAGGACGAAAAGAAAAAAGCCGAGGACAAGGCCGAGCCGCAGCTGAAGGAATCAAAGGAAGAAAACTCGCTGGTGCTGGTGGCCGACGTGGATCTGCTCTCCGACGGCGCCGCGGTGGACATCCAGGAGGTGTTCGGCCAGCGCATCGCGGTGCCGCGCAACGGCAACCTCGCGCTCGCGCTGGGCCTGGTCGAGCAGTTCTCCGGCGACAGCGCGCTGATCAGCCTGAGGAGCCGCGCTTCCTTCAGCAAGCCGCTGACCGTGATCCAGGAAATGGAGGCGCAGGCGCAGCAGCAGTACCTCGGCAAGATCAAGGAGCTCGAGGACAGCCTCAACCAGACGCAGGAGAACCTGAAGAAGCTGCAGAAGTCGAAGGCCGGCGTCACCAGCACCATCCTGACCGCCGAGCAGCAGGCCGAGCTCGAGAATTTCCGCAAGAAGGCCGCTGAAGCCCGGCTCGCCCTCAAGGAGCTGAGAAAGCGGTTGCGCGTCGAGACCGACACGCTTCAGTTCTGGACCAAGGTCGTCAACATCGGGCTCGTGCCGCTGCTCATCGCGCTCGCCGGCCTCGGTTTCGCACTCGCGAGGCGCCGCAAGACCGCGGCGGCGGCGCGCTGACCACCGGGCGAGCGGCGGCATGAGTCGCAAGCACTTCCTCTATTTGGTGATCGCGCTTGTGGTCCTGGGGACGGCGGGTTTCGCGCTCTTCTGGCAGGACATCGCGGCCTACCGCGCGAGCGGCGCCAGGATCGGCGCGAAGCTCCTGCCCGGCCTCAAGATTGCCGACGTTGCCGAGATCCGGCTGCAGGGCCCGAAGCACCAGGTCACGCTCGTGCGCAAGGAGAAGAACTGGGTGGTGCAGGAGCGCGGCGGCTATCCCGCGAGCTTCGATGAAATCAGCGATCTCATGATCAAGCTGGTCGAGCTCAAGGTGACGCAGTCCGAGCAGGTCGGGGCGTCGCTCCTGCCGCGGGTCGAGCTCGCGGACCCGGGCAAAGGCGAGGGCGGCGGCACGCTCATCGAGTTCCGGGATGGCGCGGGCAAGGTGCTGGCAGGGCTCGTCCTCGGCAAGACGGTGCTGAAGAAGGATCCCCTCAATCCATTGCCGGCGGCAAAGGACGGCGTGCCCGCGGGGCGCTACGTGCGCATCGTCGGCGCCAAGGATACCGTGGTGGTCGTGTCCGATCCGCTGAGCAAGGCGGAGGCCGACCCCGGCAGGTGGCTCAACAAGGATTTCTTCAAGGCCGAGCGCATCCGGACGCTTGCCGCCGGCCCGGAAGGCGCCGGCGCGCACTGGAAAATCGCGCGCGCCGAGGAATGGGGCCCGTGGAAGTTCGCGGCGGGCGGCGAGCTCAATGCGGGCGCCGCGGTCGCCGCCACCAACCGGCTCGCCTCGCTGTCGTTCGATGACGTCGCGCTCGATGCCACGAAGGAGGCTGGCGGCAAGCCCTTCCTCCTCGTCGCCGAGACCTTCGACAACCTCGTGTACACGGTGAAGCTCGTGAGAAAAGGCAAGGGCGACGAGCATTACCTCAGCTTCACCGTGAAGGGCGAGCCGCCGAAGAGCCGCGTGCCGGAAAAGGGCGAGAAGCCGGAGGACAAGGAGCGGCGCGACAAGGAATTTGCCGAGGCCCGCAAGAAGCTCGAGGAGCGCATTGCCGCGGAACAGGCGCTTTCGAAGTGGACCTACGTGATCGGCGGGCGCGAGCTCGAGCCGCTGCTGAAGACGCGCGCCGACATGGAAGCGCCCCGACGCGGCGGGAAATGATACTGTGCTAGGATGAATGCGCCCTGTAGTGGGATTTGACTGACCCGGACGAATCCGTGCGTACCCTCCCGGTCCTCCTGCTTCTCCTGCCGCTCGCGGCGTGCAGCACCACGACCGTCAGGATGTACGGCAATCAGTCGACGAGCGGTGGAACGACCGTCACAACAACATCCAGCCAGGTCAGCGGCTCGACCCAGGGCTCGAACTACAAGGTTTCGTTCTCGTCCGGCGGGCGTCCGGTGTCGCCCACGGCTCCTGGCGGACATGTGTACGCGAGTGGAAGCTCGGCGTACGTGGTGATCGGAGTTGTCATTCTCGCCGATCTCTGGAACTACTTCCTGGGCGCGCCGCAGGCGAAGCCGCTGCCCCCCGGCACCCGGATCGCCGACACCTGCTCCTGCTACAAGCAAGAATGAAGCTACGAGAAATCCTCAAGTCGCCGGTGTTCCCGCTCGGCAAGAAGTGGGAATTCCGGAAGCGGACGGACGGCTACGAGTCCGACGTCACGGCTCTCGCGCGCGCCATGCTCGAGGACGACGCGATCCGCGAGGACCAGCGCTGGGCGTGGGAGCGCTGGCGCAACGACGCCGACGCTCTGAAGAAGTGACGGTTAACGAGTGACGGGCAGGGCGGCGGACCCCCTCGGGAGGCAAGCTTGACGGTGACGAAGATCATCGGGGTGCTCCTCGTTGTCGCGGGGACGCTCGGCCTCATCTATGGGGGCTTCAGCTACACGAAGGAAAAGCACGACGTGAACCTCGGCCCGCTCAAGTTCTCCATGGAGGAAAAGGAGAGGGTCAACGTTCCCGTGTGGGCGGGTACCGGGGCAATCGCCATCGGCGTGATCCTGCTGCTCATCGGTCGCAGAAAGTAACGGCGTGACGTGATACCGCGTGACGTGGCACGTCACGCTCCATCAAGCCGCGTGGTGACTGACGACCTCCAGCACGCGGCTTCCGTCGGCGTTCCTGATCTCGGTGCGCACCGCGGCGAAGCTGCGGCCTTCGTGAAGCCGCTTTGAGGCGATCTTCAGCGCCCGGCCCGCGCCGGGGCTGATATACCAGGCCGCGACCCCGGAGAGCTGGGGGTGCCGCGGCGCCGCGGCGCGCGCCGTGATCGCGGCAAGTCCCAGCAACAACCCGCCCTGCACATGTCGCACGCGGTTCGCGTGCTGCGGGCCGAGCCGTACCGTGCAGCGCGCGCCGTGGTCGGTCGGAACCGGCAGGATCCCCCAGAAATGCTCGAGGAAGCCGTGCCCGCCGGCGCGCCTGTGCGCCGCGTCGCACGCCTTCAGCACCGCACGCTCCTCGGGATCGAGTTCGCGCGGCGTGAGCGGCGTCACCGGCGCGCCGCTGTCCTCGCGCTGCCACGGCAGCGGCGCGAGATCCACGCCGGGCGGCGGCGGCAGCACCACGAACGTGCCGCTCGCATGGCATACCGGCGTTCCTCCCGCGAATACTGTCCCGCTCGTCAACGACTGGCGCGCGGCCGCGCCGCTCGTGTATCCGCCCATGCGCGCGTGCGCGTTCAAATCCCCCCGCAGCGGAGCGCCGGTGAACTGGGCGTGCAGGTGGACCGTCGCCTGACGTGCGCCGCGCTCGATCTTCAGGCGCGAGGCCGTCGCGAGCGCGGTGTCGAGCAGGACGCAGAACGCCGCCAGGCTGGTCGAGCCGTCCACATTGCGAGACAGCGGGTTGTCGAGCATGGTCTGTTCGAGATCGTCCCCGCCGATGCGCGGCCAGGCGCAACCGAGCAGGTGGCCGGGAAAGTGAAAACCCGGCGTGCGGTTGGCCGCCAGCGCGAGCAGCACGCGCCTGCGTATCGCTTCCGCGTCAGTCGAGGAGTCCCGGTGCATGATGCGATTCTCGCATACGCTAAAATCGCGCGATGTCGATTGGCACCGTGCTCCTGATCGTGCTGTGCAACATGTCGAGCTTCCGCGCGAGCAAGGTGCTGGTCACCCTGTTCGGGATCGAGCTCGGGGCATCCCAGCTCACGATCGGGGTCATCGTCGCGACGTACTCGCTGCTCCCGGCGCTGCTCGCCGTGTACGCCGGCCGGCTTTCGGACCGGCTCGGCGTGCGGGTGCCGATGCTGGCCGGATCGCTCGGCGTCGCCGCGGGACTGCTGCTGCCGTGGCTCGCGCCCGGGCTGCCGGCGCTCTACGCTTCCGCCGCGCTGATCGGCGCCTCGCACATGTTCTACAACGTCTCCGCCCAGAACCTGATCGGCTCGCTGGGCGGCGCGGAGGAGCGCACGCGCAATTTCAGCAACTACGCGCTCGCCATGGCGATCGGCTCGTTCATCGGGCCGCTTTTCGCCGGGTTCTCTATCGACTTCGTGGGGCATGCCACGGCCTACCTCTATATCGCCGCGCTGCCCCTGGTCCCGGCCATGATCATGGCCTCCGCGCGCAAGGTGGGGCGCGGGCCGCGGCTGAAGACCGAGGACGAGCAGGCGGTGCTTTCGACGAGCCTGCTCGCCATCCCGCTGCTGCGGCGCACGCTGATCGCAAGCGCGGTGGCGGTGACCGCGCAGGACCTCTTCCAGTTCTACATGCCGATCTACGGGCACGCGGTCGGGCTTTCGGCCTCCGCGATCGGCGTGATCCTGGCGATGTCCGGTATCGCGGCTTTCGTGGTGCGCATCGGGCTGCCCGTGCTGGTGAAGCGCTGGGGGCCGGACACGGTTTTCAACGGTTCGCTCTACATTTCGGCTGTGACTTTCCTGCTGTTTCCTCTGTTCGCGAGCGCGCCTGCGCTGGCGGCGATCGCGCTCGTGCTCGGGCTCGGCATGGGCTGCGCGCAGCCGGTCACGCTGATGCTCATCTTCAGCCGCGCTCCCGAGGGCCGCTCGGGCGAGGCGCTGGGCCTGCGCGTCACCATCAACCAGATCACGCACATCGCGGTGCCCATCCTGTTCGGCACCATCGGCTCGGTGTTCGGCGTCGCGCCGGTGTTCCTCGCCAACGCGCTGATACTGACGGGCGGCGGGCTGCTGAATCGCGCGCGTGAAAGGCATTAGAATGAGGCGCTCGATTCCAGGGGGAGATCAGTGAAGATCGCAATCCTCGACGATTACCAGGACGTCTTCCGCACGTTGAAGTGCTATCCCCGGTTGAAGGGCCACGATGTCGCCCTCTATCACGACTCCGTGAAGGAGCCCGCGAAGCTGGCGGAGCGGTTGAACGGCGCGGATGCCGTGATCCTGCTGCAGCAGCGCACGCCGTTCCCGCGCGCCGCGGCCGAGCGGGTGACGACGCTGAAGTTGATCAGCCAGACCGGCCGCAACGTGGGTCACATCGACGTCGAGGCCTGCACTGCAAAGGGAATCCTCGTGTGCGGGTCGGGTGGCGGGCTGCCCAACCACACTGCGGAACTGACCTGGGGCCTGATCTTCTCGGTTCTGCGCCACATTCCCGAGGAGGTGCAGCGCCTCAAGGCGGGCCGGTGGCAGACCACCATCGGCACGATGGTGGCGGGGAAAACGCTCGGGGTCTACGCCTACGGCCGCATCGGCAGCATCGTCGCCAGGGTGGGCCGGGCATTTGACATGAAAGTGCTCTGCTGGGGCCGGGAAGGATCGACCGCGAAAGCGCGCGCGGACGGGTTCGAGATCGCGGCGAACCGCGAGGCGTTCTTCGAGACATCCGACATCGTGAGCCTGCACGTCCCGCTCAACAAGGAGACGCGCGGCATCGTGAGATACACCGATCTCGCGCGCATGAAGCCGACCGCATTGATCGTCAACACCAGCCGCGGGCCGATCGTCGAGGAAGGCGCGCTGGTGCGGGCCCTCAAGGAAGGACGCCCGGGGTTCGGCGCGGTGGACGTCTACGACGATGAGCCCGTGCTGGGGGGCAACCACCCGCTGCTGAAGATGGACAACGTCGTGTGCACCCCTCACCTCGGTTACGTCGACCAGGAGACCTACGAGAAGTACTACGGCGCGGCGGTGGACAACATCCTCGCCTTCGCGGCGGGCAAGCCGGTCAACGTCCTCAATCCCGAAGCGCTGAACAGAAAATAGCGGAGCGGCCATGGCCAAGATGCGATGCGGCGTTGCCGCGGTGGAGGCGCTGCGCGCCGCGGGAGTGAGCCGGGTGTTCGGGCTGATGGGATCCAGCACCCTCGAGATCTACGACGCGCTCTATGACGCGAAGGACATGCTCTACGTCGGCGTGCGCCACGAGAACTGCGGCGTGCACATGGCGGATGCCTACGGGCGCGTGACGCAGGCACCGGGCCTCTTCATCTGCGGGCAGGCGGGGCCGGGCGTCGCCAACATGATGCTCGGGCTCACCGCGGCGAAGCTCGCGTATTCCCCGGTCGTGGTGATCGCCGGGTTGCCCTCGACCGCCGACCTCGGCAAGGACACCTTCCAGGAGATCGACCAGCACACGATGTTCCTGCCGGTGACGAAGCGCGTGCTGACGGTGACGCGGCCGGAGCGCGTGCCCGAGTTCCTGCTGGAGGCGTTTCGCGTCGCCAACTCCGGGCGGCGCGGCCCGGTGGTGGTCCAGATTCCGCGCGACCTGCTCAACCACGAGGTGGACGTGCAGATCCCGGCGCGTGGCGGGCAGCCCGAGGTCGCGGCCGGCGCAGCCGGGCGCGCCACGCTCGAGCGCGTGAAGGCGATGATCCTCGAGGCGAAGGCGCCGGTGATCCACGCCGGGGCCGGCATCAAGTGGGGGCGCGGCACCGCGGCGCTCGTGCGACTCGCCGAGAAGCTCCAGCTTCCGATCACCAACTCCGCCGGGCATAGCGACATCGTGCCGGTGGACCACCCGCTCTACGCGGGCGGCGTGGGACCACGCGGCAACCCGGTCGCGACCGGCCTCGTGCGCGAGTCCGATCTCATCCTTGCGCTCGGCACGCGCCTCGGCTTCAATACCGCGCGCTTCACGAGCGAGATCGTGACGCCGCGGTCGAAGATCGTGCAGGTGGACATCGATCCCCTTGCCATCGGGCGCTACTATCCGGTCGCGCTCGGGATCGTGGGCGACGCGGGGGCGGTAGCCGGCGCGCTCGCAGACCTGGTGGAAGCGGTTTCCGCGGGGCACGCCCCGTGGCGGGCGCGCAACGAGACGTTCGTCAAGGACCGCCGGGAACTCCTGCGCGCGCGCGAGGAGATCGCCGCCCGGGGGACGCGTCCGCTTCATCCCGAGACGATCTATTCGGAGCTGCGCAAGGTTGCGCCGCGGAACGCCCTCTTCACGATCGACGCGGGGACGACCTGCCTGCAGGCGACCGACCGGCTGCCCTGCCACACCATGCCGTCGCTGATTGCGCCGCTCGACTGCGGCAACATCGGCTTCTCCTACGCGGCGGGGCTCGGCGCCAAGGTCGCCGCGCCGGAGCGCACCGTGATCTCGCTGATGGGCGATGGCGGCTTCGGCATGACCATGGGCGAGATGACGACGGCAGTGCAGAGCCAGATCAACACCATCGCCGTCGTGATGGACAACGGCACATGGGGCGCGGAGATCGCCTACCAGCGCGATTTCTACAACCAGCGCTACATCGGCGCCCACGTGCTCTCGCCGCGCTTCGACGAGGTGATGAAGCTCTGCGGCGGCACGGGATACTACGTGACCGGGCCGGGGGAGACCGCCGATGCCGTCAACCAGGCAATGAAGGCGGGCAAGCCCGCCGTCATTCACGCCAAGGTGGACCCGGACGCGGTGCTGAGCTTCCGCACCGACTCCGTCGTCAAGCGCAGCGAGTGACGGGTGACGAGGGTCAAACCCTCATCCCTCCGCCCTCATCCTTCAGTGAAGGTGCTTGCCCCGCGGATGTAGAGGAATAACGGTAGAAGAGCCGGTCGCGTGCTCGCCGGTGACTTTGCGCGCGGCCCAGTCCTGCTCGAAGAGCTGGTTGACGAGCGCCGCGACCTGGTCCACATCGGCCTTGCCGAGATGGCGGGACAGCATGGCCGAGACGTCCTCGGTCACGCACTGGCGGCGGAATTCGTGGATCGCCTCGGGCGTGGGGCCGACGAACAGCTGGTAGAACTCGTCCTCGCCGTTCTCCGGGTAGTAGGTGGCTTCGACCTCGGAAGCGTATTCGGTCAACGGCCCGATGTTCTGGAACGCTTCCGTCAACCGCGCGTGGAAGCTGCGGCCGACTTCCCCGGTCCAGCAGATATTCAACGTGCGCTCGCGCGTGTCGAACTGGATACCGGGCTCCTCGCGCTCGACGCTGTGCGCCTCCGCGATCGTGTCCACGTCGAGGTACTCGAGCCACGGCCGCAGCGCGTGCTCGACCTGCGACAGGCGCACGCCGCGCCCGAGGAAGACGTTGCCGTGGACATGAACTTCCATTCTCATCTCAGCCCTCGACCACCAGGATCCGGGGGCAGAAAGGATACCACAGCGCTTCGGACAGCGAGACCAGTGACCGGTGACGGGGGCTTGGCTTCATCCTTCATCCTTCAGGATTCCCCGCTCCCTGAACACCTCCACGGCGAGGCGCACGGCGCCGTTGGAGGCCGGGAAGCCGCAGTAGCCGGCGGCGTGCACGAATACCTCGACGATTTCATCCGGGGTCGCGCCGTTGTTCAGCGCGCCGGCGATGTGGCCTTTGATTTCATCGGGGCGATTCAGGGCTGTCAGCATGCCGAGCGTCACGAGGCTGCGCACCTTGAGCGGCAAGCCCGGCCGCGACCAGATCGTGCCCCAGGCGATCGAGGTAACCAGCTCGTTCTGCTGCCTCGTGAACCGGTCGGGGCTCGCGCCGCGCTTCGCAACATGGTTCTCGCCCATCACCTTGCGGCGCAGGGCCATGCCTTTTTCGTATGCTTCCTGATTCATGTTGACCTCCGTGGGAAAACGGCAACATCCCCTGCAGCGAGGGCGATACGATGGCCTGACGCAGAGAATTATGCTTCGCGAAACAGCCGGCCCGCGCCAGGTACCACACGCGCATCGCCCATCAGGCGCAGCATCTTCCACATCGATGCCTGATTGCTGGCGACGATCGGTTTCCCGAGCTTGCGCTCCATCGACTCGATGATCCCGAGCGTCGGAAAGTTCGAGCAGCTGACGAAGATCGCCTGAGCGTCCGGGCGATTCACTTCCGAAATCAGCGCTTCGATCCGCTCCGTAGTGACCGCCGAATGGTTCTGGGTGTCGAGGCCCTGCATGGCCATCACTTCGAAGCCCGCCGCCGTGAGGTACTGGCGCAGCCGCTCGTTCAACCACGGCGCGTACGGGGAGGCGAGGCTTACACGCGTCGCGCCGAGCGCGCGCAACGCTTCCGCCACCGCTGCCGATGAAACCGCAACCGGAATTCCCGTTTCCTTGGCGATTTTCTCGCCGAGGGCGCGATCCTCGACCGGGCCCTTGAGAAAGCCCCCGGCCGCGCAGCCATAGCAGATGACGTCCACCTTGGCATGGGCCAGCAAGCCGGCCGCCGCGGGCGCCTGCGTTCCCAGCCACAGCAGCTTCTCCTCGGTGTCGGCGGTGTGCGGGATGCGCATGGAGTGCACCGACATCGCGCCGCCCGCCATCCGCTGGATCTCGCCTTCCATGACGGTGTTCCACGACGGGACGATCAGCCCGAGCTTGCGCTCCCAGGTTCCCATCGCGGCCTCGGTCAGGCGGCGGCCTTCGCGGGCGTCCTCCGCTCGTTTGGCATGAAGACGATCAGCACGTTGGCGAAGAGTATGGTGCCGGCGAGGAAGTAGAACGCGGTGTAGAGGTCGTAGGCGTCGGCGATCATCCCGAAGAGCGCCGGCGAGATGCTCGCTCCGATGTGCTGGATGCCGAATTGCAGCCCCACGCCGCTGCCGGCAAGCTCGCGCGGGGTCGCTTCCACCGCCCACGCCTGCAGCACCGGGCGCATCGCGTAGAGGAAGAAGCCGACCAGCGCGATGAACAGCACGAAGGCGAAGCTCTTTCCGGCGAGCGCCATGAACACGATCATCACGCAGGTGAGCACCATGCTCGACATGACGATGCGCTTGCGGCCCAGTTTGTCCGAGAGGTGTCCGCCGATCGGGCTCGCGGCGAAGCCGGCGACCTGCATCGCCGACATGCAGACGCCGACGATGAACGGCGAGTAGTCGAGCTCGTAGGCGAGATAGACCGGGAGGAAGGTGAGCAGCCCCGTCTGGGTCATCGTGCGGAACGCGGAGCCGATCGACACCAGCATCAGGGCGCGATTGTGGAGCAGGCTCGCGAAGTCCTTCAGATAAGCCTTCACTTCACGCGAGCGGGCGGCGGCGTTCACGTGGTCGTGCGAGGAGCCCATGGTGAACGCGCCCAGCATGACGAGGATCATCGCCGCCATCACCAGTCCCGGCACGACGTTGATCACCACCACCGTGCGCCAGCTGAACCACGCGAGCAGCGCCCCCACCACGAGGGGAGCGAGCCCGTCGGCCACGTTTCCGCCCATGCCGTGGATCGAGATCACCAGCCCCTTGCGATCGGGATAGCGGTAGGCAAGCGTTGTGATCGCGGCGGGGTGCCACAGGTTGTTGCCGATGCCGACCAGCGTCACGCACACGAGCAGCATCCAGTAGTCATGCGTGAGGCTCATCAGCGCGTACGGAAAGCCGACCCAGAAGAGCGAGGTGGCCATCAGGTAGCCCTTCTTGCCGACCATGTCCACGACCATCCCCCCCGGCAGGTTGGAGAGCGCGCCCACGACATGCTGCGTGGTCATGATGAGGCCGATCTCGGTAAACGAGAGACCGAGCTCCCTGCCGATCAGCGGCAGCAGGAGGTAGAAGGTCGCGGTGTACCAGTGCGTGAAGGCGTGGCCGGCGGAGATCAGCCAGATGTCCTTGAACGACCGCGGTGCTGCGGCGGCGGTGGCGACGGTGTTCACGATGCGGTCCCCGGGGTTTTCGCGGCACGCGCATGATAGCATCCGCGCCCGGCGTTCCCAAAGGCGGTTGTCGTATACTCCTCGCCTTCCACGATAAGAACTTTCCGGGCAGCGCGGCATGCGCACCGACCTCGAACGCTTCTTCAATCCCCGCGCTATCGCGATCATCGGCGCGTCGCAGGATCTTGACACCATCAGCGGCCAGCCGCTGAAATTCCTGAAGAGCCACGGCTACAAGGGCCGGCTCTACCCGGTAAACCCGCGCTACCCGGAAGTCGCGGGCCTCAAGTGTTATTCCTCGATTGCGGACGTGCCGGAAGTCCCGGACCTCGTGCTGATCCTGGTGAACGCCGCTCGCGTTGCCGACATCCTGCGCGAGTGCGGGGTGAAGGGCGTGCCGTACGTGATCATCTTCACCTCGGGCTTCTCCGAGATGGGCGGCGAGGGCGTCAAGCTCCAGCGGCAGCTGACCCACATCGCTCAGGACCACGGCATCGGCGTGATCGGCCCCAACTGCCAGGGGATGATCAACGTCGCGGACAGCGTGTTCGCGGGCTTCGGCTCGGTGTTCAACGCCGATTACGACCCCGGCACGGTCAGCATGGTCTCGCAGAGCGGCGGCTTCGGCTTTTCCGTGATGAACCTCTCGTCGAAGGACGGGGGGTTGCCGTTCCGCCAGATGGTCACGACCGGCAATGAAATCGGGATTTCCACGCTCGATTTCATCGACTACTACATCGATGACCCGAAGACCGGGATCATAGTGGGCTATATCGAGGGGCTCAAGGACGCGGGACGGCTGCTCGAGGTGGGTAACCGGGCACTGGATGCCGGGAAGCCGATACTCATGTGGAAGGTCGGAAATACCGAGCAAGGCCAGCTCGCCGCGCGCTCGCACACCGCGAACCTCGGGGGCGAAATGGCGCTCTACCGGGCCGCCTTCAGGCAATCCGGCATCATCCAGGTCGAGGACATCCAGGACGTGGCGGACTACGGGCGCGCCTTTGGCTGCGGTCGGCTGCCGCGCGGAAACCGCCTCGCCATCATCACCATTTCCGGCGGCGCGGGGATCCTCATGACTGACGAGTGCATCGCGTGCGGCATGCGGCTGCCGAAGCTCGCGCCGGAGACGGGGGAAAAGCTGCGCAGCTTTGTTCCCGCCTACGGCTCGCTGCTCAACCCCGTGGACGTCACCGCAGCGATCTTCAACAACACCGAGCTCATCGGCCAGACCCTCCAGGCGATCGTGGACGATCCCAACGTGGATTGCGTGGCGATGATCAATGCCTCGCTGCAGGGCGAGCTCGCGGCCAAGGTTGCCGCGCAGATCGTTGCGGGGGCGTCCCGCACCGACAAGCCGGTTTTCATCTGCTGGAGCGCGCGCGACGCGGTGGCGCCCGAGGCGTATGCGGCGCTCGATGCCGCGCGCATCCCGCGCTACAAGTCGCCGGTGCGCTGCGGGCGCGCCATCGCGGCGCTGTCATGGTACGCGGAGGCGCGGCGGCGCAGGGACCGGCAGAAGCAGGAGCAGCCCCTCGTGCTGACGAGCACCGTCGCCCGGCGGACGCTCGCGGAACGGGCCGGCGACGTTTCCGAGTACGTCGCCAAGCGGGTCCTGGCCGATTACGGCATTCCCATCACGCGCGAAGCGCTGGCGGAGAGAAGGGACGAGGCGCTCGCCATCGCGCGCTCGATCGGCTACCCGGTCGCTCTCAAAGTGCAGTCGCCTGATATCCCGCACAAGACCGAGGCCCGCGCAGTGCGGCTCGGTATTGCGTCCGACAGCGAGTTCACGGCGGCCTATGATGAGGTGCTCGCGAACGCGCGGGCCCACCGGAAGGGCGCGCGGATCGAGGGGGTCCTCGTGCAGGAAATGGCGCAGGACGGTGTCGAGGCGATCGTCGGAGTGACCAACGATCCCCTGTTCGGGCCGGCACTGATGTTCGGGCTCGGCGGCATCTTTGCGGAAGTGCTGAAGGACGTCTCGTTCCGGCTTGCGCCGGTGACCGGCTCGGTCGCGCGCGAGATGGTCGAGGAGATCGCCGGCTATCCGGTGCTGGCGGGCGCCCGGGGCCGGCCGCGCGCCGACGTGGACGCGCTGGTGGATGTGATCGTGCGGCTGTCCGCGCTGGCGGTAGACTTGAAGGATCACATAGGCGAGCTGGACATCAATCCGCTCTTCGTCTTTGCCAAGGGCAAGGGCGTGAAGGCAGCGGATGCGCTTATCCGTCCGAAAACCGGAAACTAGGCATGCAGCGCTCTCCCGAAGTTGCCCGTTTGTGCGAAGAGGTGCGCCGCTTCGTCGAGAGGGAGGTGGATCCCCGCGCACGCTGGATCGAGGAGCACGACGCGATCCCCGATGAGCTCGTGCGCATGGCGCGCGAAATGGGGCTTTTCGGCATCACCATTCCCGAGCCGTATGGCGGCATCGGGCTCGACCTCGCCGGCAAGTGCGCGATCGAGGAGGTGATGGGGAGGACCAGCTACGCGTTCGCCACCTTCCTCGGCAATCACACCGGCATCGGCACCGCGGGCATCGTCGCGCTCGGCACGGAAGCCCAGAAAAAGAAGTACCTCCCGCGCATGGCGAGCGGGGAATGGCTCGGCTGCTTCGCGCTGACCGAGCCGCAGGCGGGCTCCGATCCCGCGGCGATGCGCGCGACGGCCGTGCGCAAGGGCGACCATTATCTCCTCAGCGGCGAGAAGATCTTCATCACCAACGGCGGGGTCGCGCAGGTATTCACCGTGATGGCGATCACCGACAAGTCGAAGGGCATCAAGGGCATCTCGGCCTTCATCCTCGAGCGCGGCTTCCCGGGGTTCGCGATCGGGCGCAATGAGCACAAGATGGGCATGCACGGGGTCACAACCGTGCCGCTTGCGTTCAATAATTGCGAGATTCCCGCGGAGAACCTGCTCGGACCGGAGGGCATGGGGTACGTTCAGGCCCTGAAGACGCTTACGATGGGGCGCGTGACGATCGCGGCGCGCTGCTGCGGCATGATGGACAAACTGATCGAGCGCTGCGTGGAATACATGAAGACGCGCGTGCAGGGGGGCAAGAAAATCGCCGAGCACCAGGGCCTGCAATGGATGCTCGCCGACATGGGGGTCGCGCGGGACGCCTCGCGCGCGCTCACCTGGCGCGCGGTCGAGTCGATGCTGGGCGGCGAGCGCGGCACGCTCGAGGCCTCGGCCGCGAAGCTCTTCGCGACCGAGGCGCTGGCGAAGGTCGCGGACTGCGCGGTGCAGATCCACGGCGGCATGGGCTACATGCGCGAGGCGGGGATCGAGACGGCGTACCGCGACGCGCGCATCACGCGCATCTACGAGGGCAGCTCCGAGATCCAGCGCAACATCATTGCCGCGCAACTACTGAAAGATGCGTGATGAGGAAAGTCATATGGCAAGCGTGAAGGAACTGTTCGATCTCCAGGGAAGAGTAAGCGTGGTGACCGGCGGGGCGACGGGGCTCGGCCTGCAGATGGCGACGGGCCTGGCGGAAGCCGGGTCGAACGTCGTCATCTGCTCGCGCAAGCTCGAGAATTGCGAGGAAGCCGCCGCGGGGATCGAGAAGCTCGGCGTGAAAGCGCTCGGGCTGGCGGCCGATGTCACCAAGCCCGATCAGGTGGAGGCGGTGAAGGCGGCGACGCTCAAGGAATTCGGGCGTGTTGACGTGCTCGTCAATAACGCGGGCAAGGCATGGGTCGCGCCGGCCGAGACGATGCCGCTCGAGCGCTGGCAGCAGATCATGGACTTGAATATCACCGCGCCCTTCATCTGCTCGCAGATCTTCGGGCGCGAGATGATCAAGGCAAAGCGCGGCAAGATCATCAATATCGCCTCGATCGCCGGGCTCCAGGGCCGCAATCCCAGGGCCTACGACTCGATTGTCTACAGCACCAGCAAGGGGGCGCTGGTCAATTTCACCCGCGATCTCGCCATCAAGTGGGCGCAGTACAACATCCACGTCAACTGCATCTGCCCGGGATTCTTCGTGACGCCGATCAACCAGAAGCTATTTGAAAAGAATGCCGAGCCGATCCTGCGCGAGATCCCGCTCGGGCGCACCGGCGGGCCGGACGACTTGAAGGGAATCGCGGTGCTGCTCGCCTCTGATGCCTCCAACTTCATGACCGGCGCGATCATCCCGGTGGACGGAGGAAGCGTCGCCTGGTGACCGCTGCTATAGTGACGCGGTAACGAACAAGTTCAGCAATTCTTGTACAGGAGGATGCCATGAGCAAGGGAACGCAAGTGGGGCTGGTTCTGTCGGTTTGCATGGCTGTTGTGCAACTGGGAATTTCCGGAGCGGCGTTCGGGCAGCAGGGCAAGGGGCTGCGGGTCGTCTCCGACCGGACGGTCACGGGCATCGCGTTTCCCGAGTCGGTCGCCTACGACCCCAGGGCGAAAGTGCTGTACACGGGCCAGTGGTCCGAGCTGAAGCCCCCGGAGAAGGACGGCAAGGGCAGGATCAGCAAACTTTCGCTGGACGGGAAGGTCCTGGAGGACCGGTTTCTTCCCGCGCACGGCGAAACGCTCCACAAGCCCAAGGGCATCTGGGTGAGGGGCGAGCGGCTATGGGTCACCGACATCGACGCGGTGTGGGTCTTCGACCTGAAATCCCGCAAGGGTAGAAAGCTCGAGCTGCCCGGGATGGGCTTCGCCAACGACCTGGCGGTCCAGGGCGGCGCGCTTTTCATCAGCGACAACCGGAACGACCTGCTCTACCGCGTGGAGCCGGCCGACTTCCTCAACCACGACGGCCGACCGCTGATCGCGGTCGTCTTTGCGGGAAAATCGATCAACCCCAACGGACTTTATCCGGCCCGCGACGGTTCGCTGCTGGCAGTGGGTTTTCTTTCCCCGAAACAGGCCCGTGGCATCTACTCGGTGGGGAAGAGCGGAGACATCAAGACGCTGGCGAAGGAAATCGGGCGGCTCGACGGCGTGTATCAGATGCGTGACGGCAGCCTGCTCGTCACGGACTGGAACTCGGGATCTCTCTCGCATTGGACCCCCAAGGCGGGCATGCAGGCGCTGGCCAAGGGATTCAAGGGGCCGGCCGACTTCTGCGTCATCCCCGACGACAAGGGGCTCACGGTAGTCGTGCCGGACCTGGTGCAGAGCCAGTTGAGGATCATCCGGCTTGCCCGATGAGCGTCATCCATCCGTGGTATCAGCTGGGCTACGTCATTCCCCATCTCTACACGGACCTGGACGCGTACCAGTTCTATCGCGTCGCGCCGGAGGGCATGATGCTGGTGACGACCGGTCTCGACCTGAAGGATTACACTCTCGCCGCGGTCGGGGAGGAGCTGCCCTCGCTGTGGCGGCGCTTCGATCTGCTCGCGAAGAAGAAGGTGGACCGCATTTCGCTCTCCGGCGTGCCGGTCGCCTCGGCGCTCGGGCGGACGAAGATGCGCGAAATCCTTGCTGAAGGCCGGTCCCGGACGGGATTGCCGTGCGATACCGACCTCGAGGCGCACATCGCGGTGCTGCAGCACTTCGGAGCGGGACGGATCGCGCTCGCCACGCGCTGGCCCGATGCGGTGAACGCCGCGCTGACCCGCTACCTGGCCGAGGCCGGAATCGAGGTCCTGGCCTGCCGCTCACACGCACGCACGCTGGCGGAAAACAAGCAGTCGAGCGCAGCTGACGACCATCGGCTCGCGCTCGAGCTCGGCAGCCAGGTCCTGCGCGAGGCGCCGGACGCGCAGGCGCTCCTGATGCCGGGCGGGCTGTGGCACGCCGTTCATGCCGCGCCGCTGCTCGAGGCCGAGCACGGCCGGCCGGTGCTGCTCAACATCCTCTCCACGATCTGGACGGCACTCCGCTCCGCGGTTCGCGTCCCGCACCGTCCCGATCCGCGCTGGGGCCGGGTGCTGGCAAGCATCTAGCTTCAGGGACATCGCTTTCGCGCGATCGTTGGGGCGGCACTGGAGTGCTAAGATTCGGCCTCCCCGGTTGACTTCCGACAGAAGCGAAGATGGCAAGCAAAGGCCGCCAGCTGAAGGAGCTGATCCACTCTCCGGAGATACTCGTCACCCCCGGGGTCTACGACGGCTACAGCGCGCGCCTGGTGGAGAAAGCGGGCTTCCAGTCCGGCTCGATCACCGGCGCCGGGACTTCCGAGAGCCGTCTCGGCTGGGCGGACCGCGGCGTGATGGGGCTCGACGAGAACGTCGCGAACGCGCGGCGCCTGGCCGATTGCTGCAACCTCCTGCTGCGCGCCGACGCCGACACCGGCTACGGCAATGCCATGAGCGTCTATTTCGCGACGCGCGCGTTCGAGAAGGCGGGGGTCGCCGCGGTCATGTTCGAGGATCAGGTCTGGCCGAAGCGCTGCGGGCACATGGCGGGCAAGAGCGTGATCCCTGCGGACGAGATGGTGCAGAAGGTGAAGGCCGCGTGCGATGCGCGCCTCGATCCCGATTTCATCATCATCGCGCGCACCGACGCCGCCGGCACGCACGGCGTGGACGAGGCGATCCGGCGGCTCAACCTGTACGCGGAAGCCGGCGCGGACTGCATGTACGCCGACGCGCTGCTGTCGAAGGAAGACATCGCCAAGGTCGCGAAGGGCGTGCCCAAGCCGCTCATCGTCAACATGGGGCTGGGCATGCGCACGCGCAAGACGACGCCGCTCATGACGCCGAAGGAGCTGGAAGCGCTGGGCGTCGCGGTGGTGAGCTACCCGCGACTGCTTACGACCGCGGCGCTGCGGGGAATGATGAACGCGATGACCGTCTTCAATGAGGAAGTGGTCGGAAAGCACCGCCTCGTCGACCGCACCGACCTTCAGGTGTCATTCGAGGAATTGAACGACCTCATGGGCATGGCGGAGCTCGACGCGCTGGAGCGCCGCTACACCGGCGGCTGAAGTCACGGGGCTTGATATGGGAATGACGATTGCCGAGAAGATCCTGGCGAAGAAGAGCGGCCAGAAGAAGGTGTCCCCGGGCGACCTGGTCACGGTCGAGGTGGACACCGTAGTCATGATCGACAACAGCTTTATCGCCAGCCGCTGGCGCAGCATCCAGAAACTGCGCGACCCCGCGCGCCTCGTCGTCGTGTTCGATCACCGCGCCCCCGCGTCGACGGAAGACGCTGCCGCCGCGCACCGCACCGGCCGGCAGTTCGTGGAGAAGTTCGGCATCAAGCGCTTTCACGACATCGGCTACGACCAGGGCATCAGCCACCAGCTGGTGGCCGACCACGGCTACGCGCTGCCCGGCACCGTGCTCGTGTGCAGCGATTCGCACACCTGCAGCGGGGGCGTGTTCAACTGCCTCGCGCGCGGCGTGGGCGAGCCGGACGTCGTCTACTCCGCGATCAAGGGGGAGACGTGGTTCCGGGTGGGGGAAACGGTGCGCTACGAGCTTTCGGGGAAGCTGTCTCCGGCGGTCACGACGAAGGACGCCTTCCTGCAGATTGCCGGAGAGCACGGCGACCACGCGACGCAGAACGTCGAATGGGGAGGACCCGGTGTCGCGGGACTCTCGATCGCCGCGCGGAAGACGCTCACCACGATGTCCGCGGAGCTGTCGGCGGAGTTCTCGACCTTCGAGCCCGATTCCGCAATGCTCGACTGGGTGCGCGCGCGCAATTCCGCGCCGTTCGAGGCGGTCCATCCGGACACGGACGCGAAATACGCCGAAGTGCGGAAGGTGAACCTCGCGCGGCTCGAGCCGCTGGTGGCATTTCCGGACACGGTCATCGAGAACTCGAAGCCGGTTGCCGAGGCCGCGGGAACGCGCATCGACCAGGCGTTCATCGGCTCGTGCGCGAACGGCACGATGGACGATCTCGAGCTCGCCGCGCGGATTCTCCGCGGCAAGCGCGTCGCACCGGGCGTGCGGCTGATCGTCACGCCGGGCTCGCAGAACGTGTTTCGGGAGGCCACGCGGGCCGGCTTCGTGGGCACGCTGGTCGACGCCGGCGCAGTGGTGACACCCGCCACGTGCGGCGCGTGCGGGGGAGGGCACCTCGGCATCCTGGGACCGAATGAAACCTGCATTACCGCGAGCACGCGCAACTTCAAGGGGCGCATGGGCGATTCGAGCGCGAAGATCTACATGGGATCGCCGGCGACCGTGGCGGCATCGGCGGTGCGGGGGGTGATTACGGATCCCCGCGAGTTCCTGAATTGAACCGCCAAGACGCCAAGATGCCTAGGTACTGCGTGTTTTTTGGCGCCTTGGCGGTTAAATCGAGGTTTACATGAAGTTCAAAGCCAGAGTCTGGAAGTTCGGCGACAACATCAACACCGATCTCATCCTGCCGGTCCAGGCGTTCTACCTGCCGGCGGCAGAGCAGCCGAAATACGTGTTTCATGCCAACCGGCCGGGCTGGGCGGCCCAGGTCAAGCCGGGGGACATCCTCGTCGGGGGCAAGAACTTTGGCATGGGCTCGAGCCGCCCGGCGGCGCGCTCGCTCAAGAACCTGGGCATCGCCTGCCTCGTCGCGCCCTCGATCAACGGGCTTTTCTTCCGCAACTGCGTGAATTTCGCGTTTCCGGCGATCGAGTGTCCGGGGGTGGACGAGGCCTTCCAGGAAGGCGACGTTGCCGAGGTGGACCTCGAATCGGCCACGGTGAAGAATGTCACCCGCAACTCGACGTTGAAGGGCCGCGCGATGCCGCCGAAGCTGATGGAATTGGTAAAGGCCGGCGGAATCTATCCGCTGCTCGAGAAAGAAGGGCTCATTGCTCCAAGGGCGTGAGGCACTCGGATTGAACCATGACGTGAGGAGAGGGACGATGCTTCGACCGTTGAACGCACCATGGGTGGCTGCGACCGTTCTTGCGCTGGTTCCCGTACTGGCCCCGGCCCAGGGCAAGCCTTCCGGCCTGCCCGAGGGTCCCGGCAAGGAGCGGGTCGAGGCGATCTGCCTCGCGTGCCACCAGTCGCGCGAGATCCTGAACAGCTCGGGCTACACCCGCGAGGGCTGGCGGGAGCTGATCAGCACGATGATCGACATGTCCCAGGCCGCCGAGATGCGGGACAGCATCACGCAGTACCTGGCGACGCATTTCCCGCCAAATAACCGGCGGGCGCCCAAGCTGGTGCCCGGGAGCGAGCGCATCGTGTTCAAGGAGTGGCAGACGCCCACGCTCGGCTCTCGCTCACGCGATCCGATCCAGGCTGCGGACGGCACCATCTGGTACGCCGGCCAGTGGACCAATCTGATCGGGCGGATCAATCCCGCGACCGGCCAGATCAAGGAATACGTGCTGCCGGCCAACGCGAAGCCCCATACCGTCACGCTCGACGCGAAGGGCAACGTCTGGTACATGGGCAATGGCAACGCGACGGTCGGCTACCTCGATCCCAGGACCGAGAAGATCACCGAGTACAAGATGCCCGATCCGGCGGCGAAGGACCCGCATTCGGCCATTTTCGATTCGAAGGGGATACTCTGGTTCACCCTGCAGGTGAGCAACCGCGTGGGGCGGCTCGATCCGGCGACCGGCGACATCAAGATCGTCGAGATGACGGCGCCGAAATCGCGGCCGTACGGCATCAAGATCTCCCCGGACGACGGCGCTCCCTGGTTCGCATGCAACGGCCGGCCGTGCATTGTCCGCATCGACCCGGCGACCATGGCGCTCAGGGAAGTCACGGTGCCGGGACAGAACGCGCACGTGCGGCGCCTCGATTTCGATCGCGACGGGACGATCTGGTACGTCAACTCGGGCGAAGGGCGGCTCGGCCGCTACAACCCGAAGACCGGCGAGTTCAAGGAGTGGCCTTCGCCCAGCGGACCCAAGTCCTATCCTTATGCCATCGCAGTCGTGAACGGCATCGTGTGGTACAACGAGTCGGCGCAGCGGCCGGATGCGCTCGTCCGCTTCGATCCCGGGACCGAGACGTTCCAGAGCTGGGCGATTCCGTCCGGGGGCATCCACGCCGGCATCATCCGGCACATGCGCCCGACGCGTGACGGCGGCCTGGTCATCCACCAGAGCAGCACCAACCGCATCATCCTGGTGACGCCGGTCCGCCGTAGCGCGGGCCTGTAGGTCGTCGCCGCGCCGCTCATCCGAGAGCCTTACGGATCAGGTTCATCGCGATCAGGAACAGCACCACCGCGAGCGCCTTGCGGAACAGCTCCTCGTTGATGAAGCGGCGCAGCCACGTGCCGAACAGCACGCCTGCGAACGAGGGAACGAGCGCCAGCAGCGATCCCGCGAGGTCGGCACCCCCGAACAGTTCGAATCTCGCCATCGCCGCTGCGAGCACGATCGTGGCCCAGGTGTTCGCGAGGGCGACCGCCGCGACGAACGCGTCCTTGCCCAGCTTGAGGCCGGAGATATACATCGCGTAGATCGTCGCGAACAGCATGGACACTCCGCCCACCAGCCCGGATGCCGCCCCCACGGCCGGTCCCGCCCAGGGCTCGGCGCGCGGCGCGACGGTAAAGACGAGCCGCCGGTAGAGGACCGAGGCGAAAACGGCGACGATGGCGCCAAGGATGAGGTAAAGGGTCCGGGCGTCGAAGCTCGCCAGCATGCCGACGCTCACCCACGTGCCGGCGGCCATGCCGATCAGGAACGGCCATAGCCGTCGTACCGAAGCGCTGAACTGGCCGCCGTGGAATGTCTGCCACACGCTGGTCGCGAACGAGGGGAGCAGCAGCAGGGCGATTGCCTTGGGCACGGAGATGAAGGTCGCCATCACCGGCAGGGCGACCAGCGGCAGCCCGATTCCCACTACGCCCTTGACCGTGCCGCCCGCAAGCATCGCGATTGCGCATGCGGCAATGGCGGCGGCTCCGAGGCCTAGAAAGTCCGTCATGATTGACACCGAATCCGCGGCACTTGTATATTCGCTGCGCCGTTTTTCAATCGCGGCACCACACCCGTTTCGCGCGAGCTCACCAGGGAGAACCGAATGTCCAAGCTTACGTTGCAGCAGGCCAACACCATCATCGCAAAGTCCCTCGCCAAGGCGCGCGAGATGAAGATCAAGCCGCTCGGTGTCGTCGTGCTCGATGAATCGGGCAACATCAAGTCGGCGCAGCGCGAGGACGGCGCGAGCATGTTCCGCCTCGACATCGCGCGCGGCAAGGCGTGGGCGTCGGTCGCAATGGGCGCCTCCAGCAAGGCGCTCTCCAAGCGCGCCAAGGACAACCCCAACTTCTTCATCACGCTCGCGGCGACTGCCGGCGGCAAGTTCCTGCCGCAGACCGGCGCCGCGCTGATCAAGGACAAGGATGGCACGATCATCGGGGCGGCCGGCGCGAGCGGCGGCACCGGGGAAGAGGACGAGGCCTGCTGCGTCGCCGGCATCGAGGCCGCGGGCCTCACCGCGGACGCCTCTGTCTAGAGAAAAGTGACGATTAAGGGTGACGAATAAGGGTGACGAAGACCAACTCAAGCGAGAGCCCCGTCACCTTTATCTCGTCACCCGTATCTCGTCACCGCTTGAGCAGCCCGAGCTCGGCGAGCATCGTGGCGATCAGCTCCTGCTCGCTGTCGAGATGCTTGCGTGTTTCCGCGGCGTTCTTCAAGTCCTCCGCCCAGGCATTCTTCACGAGGTCCTGCTTCCAGTCCTCAACCTGGAGCGCCTGGGCGAACGCCGCGTCCCAGAACGCGATCTGGGCCGGTGTGAGGTCTTTCGCCCCGAGGAAGCCGCGCCAGCTGTAGAAAACGGCGTCGATCCCCTGTTCCTTCAGCGTCGGGAGCTCGGCCGCCGCTCCCGGCTGCCGCTGGGGCGCGCTCAAGCCGATCGCCCGCATCTTGCCGGCCTGGATGTGCGGCAGCACGTTCGCGGGCGCTCCCACCAGCACGTCGATATGGCCGCCCATCACCGAGGTCGCGCCAGTCCCGCCCGATTTCTGGATGACGACCTTCGATTGCTTGGGGTCGGCGCCGGCGGCCTTGAAGATCATGCCGATGACGACGTGGTTGTGGTTGCCCGGAGCTGCCGCGAACGCGAAACTCAGCGCCGTCGGATCCTTGCGGATGTGCTCCAGCAGCACCTTGCCCGAGGTGATCGGCGAGTCGGCATTCACGCTCACCAGCACGTACTCCCGCAGAATGATGCTGAGCGGGGTGAAGTCGGAGTAGCGCAGCTTGGTAACGCCGAGCAGCTGGTTGGTGACCATCGTCGGCGAGAATGTCGCGATGTAGTGCGGGTCGCCCGGTTGCTGTGAAAGGTACGTCCACGCGACGGTGCCGCCTCCGCCCCCCCGGTTGGTAACGCTGATGCTGGGAAACGCGGGATTCGCCTGCAGCAACCTCTGCACCACTCGCGCCGTGCGGTCGGACGAGCCGCCGGCCCCGGACGCCACCACGATGTCCACATTGCGGTCCGGCTTCCATTCCTGCGCGGACGCGGCGCCGGCGACGATCAGGCACGCTGTCCAGCCGAAGATTGCTCCTGATATGCGCATGTCCTCCTCCTTTTTTTGAGCGTTCATCGTATACACGAATCGACGCGCTGTCACCACGCCGCGAATTGACGGCGGCCGGCTCGCTCTCTATGCTTCGCCGCAGAAACCGATGCCCGCCTATCTTCCCGCTGCCGTTGGCATGCCCCTGTCGGAGGTGGACACGCCGGCGCTCGTCCTCGAACTCGACGCATTCGAGCGCAACCTGGATCGCATGGATGCTTCGCTCAAGGGCAAGTCGATCAGGCTGCGCCCGCACGCCAAGAGCCACAAGTGCCCCGAGATCGCGCTGAGGCAGATCAGGCGCGGTGCGGCTGGCGTCTGCTGCCAGAAGGTGAGCGAGGCGGAGGCGATGGTGGACGGCGGCGTGCCTGACGTGCTGATTGCGAACGAAGTGGTGGGCGCACCGAAGCTGAAGCGCCTCGCCGCGCTCGTGAAGCGCGCGCGCATCGCGGTGTGCGCCGACGATGCCGGAAACGTCACGGCGCTCGACGAGGCCGCGCGCGCGGCGGGCGTGCGGCTCGATGTCCTCGTCGAAGTGAATGTCGGCGCCAACCGCTGCGGCGTCGGGCCGGGCGAGCCGTCGCTCAGGCTCGCGCAGGCGATAGCGCGCTCGGGAAATCTGCGGTTCGCGGGACTCCAGGCCTACCAGGGCGCGGCGCAGCACCTGCGCAAGGTGGAGGAGCGGCGCGCCGCGATCGAGGCAGCGTGCGCGCGCGTGCGGGAAACCGTGGAATTGCTCGAGGACGCGCGCATCCCGTGCGAACGGGTGACCGGCGCGGGCACGGGTACCTACATGTTCGAGGCGCTGAGCGGCGTCTATCACGAGCTCCAGGCGGGCTCCTACGTCTTCATGGACGTGGACTACGCGAAAAATGACTGGACGGAGAGCGGCATGCCGCGCTTCGAGCACAGCCTGTACGTGTGGACTACCGTGATGAGCCGGACGGCGCCGGAGCGCGCAGTCGTGGATGCCGGGTTGAAGGCGTCCAGCGTGGATTCCGGCATGCCGCGGGTGGCGGAACTCGAGGGCGCCGAGTACGTGAAGGCATCCGACGAGCATGGCGTGCTCAAGTTGAACGGCAGCGTCCGCCTGGCGGTGGGCGAAAAGCTGAAGCTCATTCCCGGGCATTGTGATCCCACAGTCAACCTCTACGACCAGTACGTCTGCGTGCGCAACGACCGGGTCGAGGCGATATGGCCGATTACGGCGCGCGGCGCCGTCTGGTGAAACCTCTCATGAACCCCATCAAGAAAATCGGTTTTGTTGGAATCGGGAACATGGGTGCTCCGATGGCCGGGCACCTGGTGAAGAAGGGCTTCGACGTCACCGTGTACGACATCCGGCCGGAGGCAATGAGAACGTTCGTCGCGCAGCACGGCGGGAAGAGCGCGGCTTCGCTCGTGGATGCCGCGCACGGCATGGACGCGGTCATCACCATGCTTCCCGATGACAAGGTCGTGCGCAAGGTCGTGCTGGGCGACGGCTCCGAAGATTGCGTCGCGGCGGGACTGGCCACGGGCGCGATCGTGATCGACATGAGCACTTGCAATCCCACGGCCACGCGCTCGCTTGCCGAAGCCTTGAAGCCGCGCGGATTCGACGTGGTGGACGCGCCGGTGATGGGCGGCGTGATCTTCGCGAAGGACGCGACGCTCGACATCATGGTGGGCGGGGAGGCGGCGCTCGTCGAACGCGTGAAGCCGGTGCTCTCGGCGCTCGGCCGCAGCGTCATTCACTGCGGCGGCACGGGCGCGGCGCACGCGATGAAAGCGCTCGCGAACTACGTGAACGCATGCGCCCTCATCAACACGATCGAAGCGATGACCATCGGCAGGCGTTTCGGCCTCGACGCGAAGCTCATGGCGGACGCACTGACGACCATGTGCGCAGGGCGCAATCACCCCGTGGAAAAGAAAGTGGTCCCGCACGTGCTGACGCGCAAGTACGGCACCGGCATGGCCATGGGCTTCGTCGCCAAGGACGTGAGGATCGCGATGGAGACCGCGAAATCCCTCGGCGCATTCGCGCCGCTCGCCGAGCGCGTTTCCGAGATCTGGACCGCCGCGGCCGGGAGGATCGGTGCCGGCTGCGACCAGACCGAGATCGTGCGCTACTGGGAGGACGCGACCGGCGTCCGCCTGTGAGGGTCGGGGGAAGGGTAGAATTCCCCCGACCGCACGCCGAGAACTGGCATGGGAAACGACGATCTCCGCACGACCGCGCGCCGCATCGTGAAGGCGGCGTGCCCGCACGACTGCCCCGACACCTGCGCGATGGAGATCGCCGTCGAGGATGGCGTGGCGGTCGAGGTGCGCGGCGGAGCGATGCCGTTCACCGATGGGACGCTCTGCACCAAGGTTGCGAAGTACCTCGACCGCACCTATTCGAAGGAGCGCATGCTCCATCCCCTTCGGCGCATCGGCGCGAAGGGGCCTGGAGGACGCCTGGCGCGGATTTCCTGGGATGAAGCGCTCGACGAGATCGCGGCGCGGTTCAAGGCGATTGCCGCCGAAGACCCGCAGCAGATTCTCCCGTGCAGCTACGCCGGGACGATGGGGCTCGCGCAGTACATGTCGATGGACCGGCGCTTCTTCTACCGGCTGGGGGCAAGCCTCCTTGACCGCACGCTGTGCGCCTCCGCGGGCAAGGCCGGCGTCAAGATCACGCTCGGCGCCTCGGTGGGGATGGACCCCGAGCGTTTTGACCAGGCGCGACTGATCCTCATCTGGGGCTCCAACCCGGTCGTCTCCAACCTGCATCTCTGGTCGCGCTGCCAGGAAGCGAAGCGCCGCGGCGCGAAGCTCATCGCAATCGATCCGTGGCGCAGCCAGACGGCCGAGAAATGCCATCAGCACATCCGGCCGCTTCCCGGGACCGATGCTGCGCTTGCGCTCGGCATGATGCACGTCATCATCGGCGAGGGACGCATCGACCGCGACTACGTCGAGCGCCACACGCTGGGATTCGAGCAGCTCCGGGAGCGCGTCCGGCAATACCCGCCGGAGAAAGTTGCGCAAATCTGCGGCATCGCCGCGGCGGAAGTCGTGAACCTCGCGCGCGAGTACGCATCGTCGAGTCCGGCGGCGATCCGCGTGAACTACGGCCTGCAGCGTCATGCCGGCGGCGGCATGGCGGTGCGGACGATTGCCTGCCTGCCGGCGCTCGTCGGCGCGTGGCGCGACGCCGCGGGAGGCGTCGTGCTCACCACCGGGGATTTCTACACACTGGATCACAAGACGCTCGAGCGCCCGGACCTCATCCGCGGATGCCCGCGCACGATCAACCAGGCCGCGCTCGGCGATGCGCTGGCTTCGGCGCGGCCGCCGGTGAAGGCGATCTACGTCTACAACAACAACCCGGTCGCGGTGTGCCCGGATTCGAACAAGGTGATCGCGGGATTCTCCCGGCCGGATCTTTTCGCGGTCGTGCACGACATTTTCCTCACCGACACGGCGGACTACGCGGATATCGTGCTGCCGGCAACGACCCAGCTCGAGCACTACGACGTGCACAAGTCGTACGGGCATCTCTACGTGCTGGCAAACAACCCGGCGATCGCGCCGGTCGGAGAGGCGAAGCCGAACAGCGAGGTCTTCCGCCTCCTCGCGAGGCGCATGGGCTTCACCGAGGCGTGCTTCGACGATTCCGACGAAGACCTCTGCCGGCAGGCGCTCGGTGCCACTGCGCCGCGGATGCGCGGCATCGAGTGGGGCTCGTTGAAGGAGCAGGGCTGGCAGCGGCTCGCGGTGCCGGAGGTCTACGCGCCATTTGCCGAGGGCGGCTTTCCCACCCCGTCGGGCAAGTGCGAGTTCTACAGCGAGACCGCCTTGAAGATGGGGCTCGATCCGCTGCCCGGTTACACTCCGCCGCGCGAGAACGTTCACTCGGCGCCGGAGCTGGCGCGGCGCTATCCGCTTGCGTTCATCTCGCCGCCGAACCGCGATTTCCTCAACTCGAGCTTCGCCAACCTGCCGTTCGCGCTCGCATCCGCGAAGGAGCCGAGGCTCGATATCCATCCCCACGACGCGGGCGTGCGCGGTATCGAAAACGGGGATCGCGTGCGGGTCTTCAATGACCGCGGCTCGTACACCCTCAAGGCCGCGGTTTGCGACCGGGCCCGTCCGGGCGTAGTGGTCGCGCCCTCGGTCTGGTGGAAGAAGCTTTCGCCGGACGGCCGTAACGCGAACGACCTCACGTCACAGGCTGTCGCCGATATGGGCGGCGCTGCGACCTACTACGACTGCCTGGTCGAAGTCGCGCGAACGTAGCTCGATGGCGCAGGAAAAAACACGAATCGTGCTAGGCACGGCAACGCCGGGCGGCGGCTTTCCCGCCTACGGGTGGCCGTACGCCGAAGTCCTGAACCAGACCGATCCCACGCTCGCAATCGAGCCGATCAACACCAAGGGCAGCACCGAGAACGCGCCGCGCCTCGAGCGCGGTGATCTCGACCTCGGGCTCGTAACCGGCGAAGTCACCTACGAGGCGATCTCCGGCATCGGCGGGCCGAAGGCGAAGAACCTGCGCATCATCAACGCCACCTATTCCCAGGCCGGCATGTTCATGGTGAAGGCCGACAGCCCGTACCGCACGATTTCCGATCTCAATGGCAAGCCCGTCGTGTGGGGTGCCGGCACTTCGGGCTTCATCGTGCTGGCGCGCTACGTGATGGACGGGCTCGGCCTCGACTTCAAGAAGGACTTCGAGGCAATCCTGCTCGAGAAGGCGGGTGATGGCCCGCCGATGGTGCTCGACGGTCGCGCTGCAGCGATGTGGGGCGGCGGCGTCGGCTGGCCGCCGTTCACGGCGATCGCGAAGGGGCCGGCAAGTGCGCGCTTCATTGCGCCCAGTGCGGACGAGATCAAGCGCATCATGGCGAAGCATTCGTTTCTCAAGCAGACCACGATGCCCGCCGGCAGCTATCCCGGCCAGAGCGGGCCGGTCAACTCCGTGGGTTCATGGCCCTTCGTCCTGGCGCGTGCCTCTTTGCCGGACGACGTCGCTTACCGCCTGGCCAAGGCGCTGCACAAGGGGCACGCCGCGTTGAGCAAGAAGCTCGACCAGGCCAAGGAGTCAACGCTGGAGAACACCCTCGCTGCCGCGCCAGGCCGCAATTTGATCCATCCCGGCGTAGTCAAGTACATGCGCGAAATCGGCCTGCTGACACAATTGATGAAGTAACGCGGCGACGAGGTGAACAGCGGGCGGCAAAGCGCTCCCGCGTGGCGGTTCGTCGGTTTCGCCTAAGGAGGGAACTGTGGAGCGCAACATGAAGCGCGGCTGGCAGGCGGCATCGGTGGCGCTGGCCGCCACGTTCGCGTACTTCGCGTACGAATCATTCCAGCTCTCGCTGCGCGACGCGTTGGGCCCGGGTCCGGGATTCTTTCCGTTCTGGTTGGGCATGATCGGGGCCGTGCTTGCAATAGTCCTGCTGATTCAGGTGCGTCTCGATCGAGTGGACCTTGGCACCGAGCGATTAGTGTTCGATCGCGCCGGGATGAAGAATGCAGTGCTGGTGCTCGTCGGCTTGATCGTGGCCACCGCGCTCCTCGAAGTAGTCGGTTTTCGAGTGTCCATGCTGCTGCTCATCCCGTATCTCCTCCTTGTCCTCGGCGCGCGGAACCGGGTGGCGATCGGGATCTGCTCCGTCGCCGGGAGCTTTGGCGTGTACTACGTCTTCTTCGACGTGCTCAAGGTGTCGCTGCCCGCCGGCATCTTCGGCTTCTAAGGGCGCCCGTCCATGGAAGGCCTCCAGCTGCTCATGTCGGGTTTCGCGGCGGCGCTGAGCTGGCAGAACCTGCTCTTCGCGTTCGCCGGCTGCGTTCTCGGCACCTTGATCGGCGTGCTGCCGGGGCTCGGGCCGGCTGCGGGCACGGCGATCCTGATCCCGTTGACCTTCCATCTCGACGCGACCGGCGCCATCATCATGCTGGCCGCGATCTATTACGGCGCGATGTACGGCGGCACGATCACCTCCGTCCTGATCAACGTTCCCGGGGAAGCCGCATCCGTGGTTACCTGTCTCGACGGCTACCAGATGGCCCAGCAGGGCCGGGCGGGTACCGCGCTCGGCATCGCGGCCATAGGCTCGTTCGTCGGCGGCGTCTTCGCCGCAGTCGCGCTCGCGATCGTGGCACTGCCGCTGGCGCGCTTTGCGCTCGCGTTCGGGCCACCGGAATTCTTCAGCCTGATGTTCGTGGGCTT
>Ga0210102_1000005_pt1 | contig 73680 bp, 71 predicted proteins | sample RushOxbow_ThreeS_4_FD_185563 | JGI IMG/M metagenome (GOLD analysis project Ga0210102, IMG submission 185563) | Wetland microbial communities from San Francisco Bay, California, USA, that impact long-term carbon sequestration -... | ecosystem: Environmental > Aquatic > Marine > Wetlands ...
GCGATCATCGGCATTCTGGCAGCGGTTGCGCTGCCGGCGTATCAGGACTACACCGTCCGGGCGAAGATGTCCGAGGTGATCCTGGCGATGAGCGCATGTCGCACGACCATCACCGAGGTGTATCAGACCGGCGGCACGCCACCCACGCAAAATACTTGGGGCTGTGGTGAAGTTGGCAGCCCGCAACCCATCGTTACCAAGTATGTGGCGTCGCTTGAGACCGATGTGGACGGTGTGATCAAGGCGAAGATCCAGGGCATCAACACGGACGTCAATAACAAGTTCGTGACACTGGTGCCGCTGGCGTCCTCGGGAACAGCCGCGACCACGGCCTCCAATATGGGTGCCGGCCTCTTCGGCTGGATGTGCGGTAGCACGGGCACCGACCTCGACAAGAAATATCTGCCGGGTTCCTGCCGCGGCAATTAATCAGAAGCAACTGGCTCGAGAAAGAGGTACCCTTCGGGGTACCTCTTTTTTTCTGTCCTCCATGAACACGGTTGCCAGCGCCTTGAGCCGGTTTCCGGTACTGATCGGCATCGGCCTCATCGCCGGCCTCGCGAGCGCCCTCTACCTGCCGTTCCTTGCCAACCCGCCGGTATTCGATGACATCGTCTTCTTCTCGGGACTGCGGCACTCGTATTACGCGACGCACCCATTCGGCCTCGAATTAAGGCTGCCTCCCTATTTTTCGCTGGCCATCGTCCAGGTCATTTGGGGAACGATGGAGGCCCACCGCATTCTGGGCCTGGCGTTCCACATCGCGTGCTCCCTGGCGCTCTACAAGCTGATCTTCGATCTCCAGCAGCATGCGGCACGGCGCTCCGCCGCGCCGCCGCCGGCGGGGCTCGGCGCGCACGCGCCAGCGTTCATCGTTGCGGCCGCGTTCGCCATCCATCCTGTGGCGGTGTACGGCGCCGGCTACCTGATCCAGCGCACGTCGGTATTTGCGACATTATTCGCCCTGGTCTCGATCATCCTGTACGTCCGCGGGCTCGGGCGCCGCAGCCATGCCGACGCGGTTTCCGCCGCCCTGGTCTACTCCCTCGCGGTATTGTCCCGGGAGACCGCGGTAATGCTGCCGGTCGCAGCGGTGGTTGCCGGGCTGATCGTGACGGTGGAGCGGCGTTTTACGCTGCGCCATGCCGCCTTCTATCTGGCTGGCTGCGTGCCTGCCGCGGCGTTCGTAACTCTACTGGTCAAGGGAAAGATCGGCGCAACCTACGAGCCGGACTTCGGAGTGGTGTCGGCGCAGATCGATAAAATCGGCGCGCACGCGGCGCTGGAGTCGCCCTGGCTCGAAAGCGCCGTAACGCAGGCGGGGCTGTTCTTCCGCTATCTCGCGCTGTGGGTCTTTCCTGACAGTAACGCGCTGTCGATCGACCTTCGAATCGACTTCGCCGGAGCCTGGTCGCCCGCAGTGGCGCTCATCGCCGTGGCGGGATTCGTCGGCTACGGGGTAGTTGGCATGTATCTGATGCGCCGGGGCGGGCTCTCGCGCATGGCGGGATTCGGGCTGCTTTATCCGTGGATCCTGTTCTTCACCGAGTTCGTGACGATCCGCTTCCAGGAGCCGTTCGTTCTCTACCGCAGCTACCTGTGGGCGCCGGGCCTCATGGTGGTGCTCGCCTCCGGCCTCGCCCGTGTGCCCGTTCGCGTCGCGAGCGCGGCTGCGCTTCTGGTGCTGCCGCTTTTCTTCTACCAGGCGCATCACCGACTGAACACATTCTCCGGCAACCTTGCGCTGTGGGAGGATGCCGTCGCGAAACTGCCGCGGCTGGCCGTGGCGGGCGGCTCGCGGACGCTCTACCATCTCGGCCGGGAGTACCTCTATCAGAATCGCGCGGAGCAGGCGATCGCGGTCGCCGAACGGTGCCTTGCGGAATACCCCGCAACCTATGACTGCCATATGGCGCGCGCCTCGATCCATCTTCACCTCGAGGAATACCGGCAGGCCATAACCCACCTCGCGAGTGCCGTGCTGCTGCGCCCGGAATCCGGCACCGCGCGCAATCATCTCGGGGTCGCGCTGGAGAATCTAGGCTGTCTGGATGAGGCGAGAGCGCAGTACCGGCTTGCGCTGAAGCTGGGGTTCGCTGGCGCCATCCACCGCTTGAGCCGCCTCGACACGCCCGGCAGCGGACTCCTGCCGCCGGTCAAGCCCAGGGAGCGCTCGGACGCGTGCGGCGAGCCGCTGCCTGCGGGCGTTGGGCCACCGCGAGACTGAGTCGCTTCACCGCCGGCCCTGTCCGGGCCCTCAGCTCAGATTGTTGACGAAAACGACGTGGGGGGGAATTACGCCCCCGGGGTAGAGAGCGGCTCCGTAAGCGCGCCAGACGCGATGCGCTTCCGCATGTTCGCCCGCGACCTGCGCGCCGAGCATCGCGGTGAGAAGCAGAAAGCGCCCCCAATCGTCTCCGCCCTCCGCCGATCCTCCCTGCTCGAGCAATGCACGCGCGCGGGCGAGCATCGCCGGCGCGTCGCGCGCTGCGATAGCGGCGTAGAGCTCCAGCCGCTGGCGCACCCGGGGCGAGAGCTTGCCGGGCGCGCAGCCGAGCCAGCGCCTCTCGATCCACAGGGCGCGCCGCAGGTCCGGCGCCAGTTTCGTGAGCGTCAGCTCCGCCGCGCGGTGCAGCTGCTCTATGGCGGTCTTTGATACCGCCGCGCCGCACAGCGCGCCGGGCCGCTTCAGCGCAAGCAACGTGTTGACCACCTTGTCCCCGGTGTCAAGGGGCTCGGCCGTGCGTTGAAGAAGGCCACGAGCGATCTCCAGCGCCGCGGACTGGGTCCGCAGGTTGAGGGATGGAACGTACCCGGGCAGCGGCTCGCGCAGGTAGGTCATACCCGCCCCGTTGGCCATTTCGCGGATTGGCAACGGCGACGTCACAAGGGCGGAAACGGCGGTTGCATAGCTGCCGCGGAAGCGTGCACGCGGCGCCTCGAGCTGCACGATCGGGCGGTAGTCCGAGTTTACCGGCGAGCCAAGCGGCGCAAATAACGGCGCAATTACGCTCTTGGTGCCGACGCTCATCGCCGCGATCTCCTCTGCACGGGTGATGCCGAGGCGCTTCAGCTGGTCCATGAAAGCCGCTTCCTTGACCGGCAGCGGCCCGGGGCGTGGAACGCTGCCCTCGGCGACGGCAACCAGAATCAGGTCCACCGCGTTGGTCTCGTAAATCTCGTAGTCCGCGAAGTTCTCGTTCAGCGCCATCAGGATCGAGCCGAGCAGCCGGTCGTTGAACTCGTAGGTCTGCAGCCACTGCACCAGCAGGCCGCCCGGCGCGAGGTAGCGCTTCACGTCGCGGTACCACTCGGTCGTGAACAGGTTCGCGACGCCGTTGACCCACGGGTTCGAGGGTTCGGAAATGATCACGTCGTAGCGCTTGCCGTGGCGCGCGAAAAAGCTCTTGGCATCCTCGATGACGATGTTGCTGCGCCGGTCGCGGTAGGGCCGGATGACGCGCGGGATGAAGGAGCGCGCCCCGGACACCATTGCCGGCTCGATCTCGATTGTGTCCACTTCGCGCGGGCCGCTGTGCGAAAGCAGCATCTCGGCCGTAAGGCCGGAGCCGAAGCCGATGTTGGCATAGCGCGTTGCGTCAGGCTTCATCAGCAACGGCAGCGTAGCGGCGACGACCATGGTGTACTCGTCGTGGCTCGGCTCGGCATTCGGATCCATCTGGATGCTCGCGTCCGGCTTGCCGTTGGTGATAATTGCGACCCTGTTGCCGCCGTCGCGCTGCACCGCAACTGAAGCTGTCTTGCCGTCGCGATAGAAGAACACCTCGCTATCGGCTCGTGCCACACGGCCGTAGCGGAACACGCCGGATGAGAGCCGCTCCTGCTCCAGCACGCCGGCGCGGGCGGTGGCGCTTGCAGCCAGCATGCCGACGATGAGCGCGGCGAACGCGTGGGCGCGCCGGAACGTCGCCTGCGAATAGCGCAGCAGCCACGCCCCGAGCAGGATGTCCGCGGCAGCGCCGAGCACCAGGGTGAGCTTGACGCCGGACTCGGGCACCAGCAGGTGCACGGCCACCAGCACGCCCGCGATCGCGCCGAGCGTATTGGCGGAGTAAATCTGGCCGATCGCGCGTTCGCCGTGCCCGCCACGCATCAGGACGTGGGTGAAAAGCGGCAGCGTCATGCCGGCGAGGAAGGTCGCCGGCAGCATTACGGCAAACGCGATGGCGTGGCTGAAGAGGTTGAAGAGCGGATAGGCCTCCTCGCCGCGTTGAAGAACATGCAGCACCCACGCCATCCAGTCGAAGCTCTGGTGGTAGACGAAGACGGTGGCGAGCGCCGCCAGCCCCATCGCGAGCTGCACAATGCCCGCGAAGCGCACCGGGTCGGCGATGGTGTCGATGCGGCGGCGGATCCACAGTCCGCCGAGCGCAAGACCGGTGATGAAGGCCGACAGCATCAGTTCGAAGGCCTGGAACGAGGAGCCGAGCACGAGCGAGAGCATCCTGATCCACGCGATCTCGTAGATGAAGGAGGCCGCCCCGGTGACGAAGGCCGCGGCAAGGAATAACCGTACCAGGTAGGCGCTGGCAGGGGCCGCACCGGGGGCCGGCACCGCCGCGGGCGGCTGCGGCTCGCCCGCCCGCGCCAGTGCGAGCACGACCGCCGCGAGCGCGAGATTCAACAGGCCCGCCATGCGCATGGTGCCCGGCATGCCCATCCAGCCGAGCAGGAGGAACGCTGCGGCAAGCGCGCCCGCGGCTGCGCCGATCGAATTGGTGAAATAAAGCATCGCCAGGTGATGGCCGCTCGCCTCGGGGCTGCGCCGGATCACGGCGCCGCTCATGAGCGGAAACGTCATCCCCAGCAGCACCGTTTGCGGGACGATGAGCACGCCGCACAGCGTGTACTTGTAGATTTCCACGGTCAGCGGTGAGCCCAGCGCCGGGATGACGCTGTCGAGCGAAGCCTGCGTAAGCCACACGAACGCCTCGTGGAACACCAGCGCTGCCAGGCCGATCGCAGCTTCTATCCAGCCATAGACGGCGAGGAGGTTCACGATGCGTTTGCTGGCGCGGCTCGCGATCCAGGCGCCGAGCGCCATGCCGCCCATGAACGCCGCCAGCACGAACGACTGCGCGAACGAGGCGGCGCCGAGGAAGAGCTTCAGGTAGTGCGACCAGATGGATTCGTAGATCAGCCCGGTGAAGCCGGACAGGGTGAAAAGGCCGAACAGCAGCTGGATGTTGCGTTGAATCATGTAGCTCCCGGTTTTCGGTTGAACGCGAGTGTAGCCCATGCCCCGTAGGCACGCCATGGCCGTATGTCACGCAACCTCGCCCACTGATCGACTCGCGCGAACCGCCAGCCGGAGATACAGCGCGTGGGCATGTTATCCTTGCCCGAAAACATCGCTCGAGCATGATCCGCGTCTTCATCGGTTACGACCCGCGCGAAGCGGTCGCCTACAGCGTTCTCGCTTACAGCATCCAGGCCCGCGCTTCGCAGCCGGTCTCGATCGCGCCGCTCATGCTCTCCCAGCTGCGGAGCGTGCTCAGCCGTGACCGCCATCCCCTGCAGAGCACCGATTTCTCGTTCTCGCGTTTCCTGACGCCGCACCTTTCCGGTTACACCGGGTGGTCGGTTTTCATGGACTGCGACATGCTCATGCTCGCGGACATCGGCGAGCTCTGGAAGCTGCGGGACGATCGCCGCGCTGTGATGGTGGTCAAGCACCACCACGTGCCGAAGGAATCGGTGAAATTCCTGGGCGAGCCGCAGAGCAAGTACGAAAAGAAGAACTGGTCGAGCGTGATGCTGTTCAACAACGCGGCTTGCTGCACGCTGACCCCGGATTACGTCAACCGCGCATCGGGGCTCGAGCTGCATCAGTTCAAATGGCTCGCGAGCGAGGATCTCATCGGTGCGCTGCCCGACCGCTGGAACCACCTCGTCGGCTATAACCCTCCGCGCCGGGACGCCGCGCTCGTGCACTACACGCTGGGCGGGCCCTACTTCGACGACTACCGGGATTGCGAGTACGCGAACGAATGGTTTGCGGAGCGCGACGCGATGCTGCGCGTGGCGACGCACGCGGACGCCCGCTAGCCGGCCGCTCCCGGAAGCCCGGGATTGCCCTTCACGCCGGTGAGCGCCGGGCGATTGGGTGTGACGGGCGGTATGACCTTCCTGGCACGGAGGTAGCGCGCGAGGACCTCCCACGCCGGCTCGCCGCTTGCGCCTTCCGCAACCGGTGCCCAGCTCGCCACCTTGTAGTGCTTTCCGGCCTCGATCGGCTTGCCCTTCAACGTCATGCCGCTGATGCGTCCCCCGATCTTCTGCGTCGGATCGCAGCGGTACTGCATGCCGCCCACGCGCACCATGTCGCCGCCCTGCTGGTAATAGGGATCCGGGTTGAACAGGTTGTCGCACACGTCCTCGAGGATGTTCTTGATCGCCTCGCCGGTCATCTGCGTGACGGTGGTGTAAGGGTAGGTCACGGCGGTCTGGTCCATCACATGCTCCATCGTGATGGTCTCGCCGGGGAGTATCGTGGTGCCCCAGCGGAATCCGGGCGAGAAGGCGATTTCGGTCCCTTTCACCTCCATCAGCGCGTCCAGGATCAACTGATCGACGGTGCCCGTGAAGTTGCCGCGGCGGTAGAGCAGCCCCTCGGTGACGGCGATTTTCTCGGAGAGACGCTTGGCGTAGGGCTTGCGCGCGCGGCCGATCAGCGCCGCCATCTCGGGGTCCGGCTTGAGCAGATTGGCGAATACCGGCAGCAGCCGGTAGCGGCACTCCCGCAGCTTGCCGCCGCGCACCTCCAGGTCGGCCACGGCGAGGAACTTGCCGTGGGATCCGGCATTCGTGACAAGCGTCTTTCCGCTGCGGTTCGCAACGGATACCGGCTCGGGCACGGCATCGTGCGTGTGCCCCCCGAGTATGAGGTCAATGCCGGTGACGCGCGAGGCGAGCTTCAGGTCCACGTCCATGCCGTTGTGCGACAGCAGCACCACCGCCTGCGCGCCCTTCGCTCTCGTCTCCTCGACTACTTTCTGCAGGCTCTCCTCCTGGATGCCGAAGGTCCATTCCGGCACGAAATGGCGGGGATTGGCGATGGGCGTATAGGGAAACGCCTGGCCGATGATGGCGACGGGCACGCCGTTCACCTCGCGGATCACGTGCGAGCGGAATACCGGATCCCCGAAATCCGTGGTCCGGACGTTCTGCGCGATGAACTCGATCCTGCCGGCAAAGTCGTTCTTGATCACCTCCTGCACCCGCGCGGCGCCGTAGGTGAACTCCCAGTGTCCGGTCATGACGTCGACCCCGAGCAGCTTGGCTGCGTCGATCATGTCCTGCCCGCGCGTCCACAGCGCGGTGCCCGAGCCCTGCCAGGTGTCGCCCCCGTCGAGCAGCAGTGCGCCCGGGCGCTGCGCGCGCACCTGCTTCACCAGGGCGGCGAGGTGGGCGAAGCCGCCGACCCGTCCGAAGTTGCGCGCGGCGCTCTCGAAGTCGAGATACGTGAATGCGTGCGCGAGCCGCGTCTTCGGCGCGATCTTGAAGTGCCTGAGCAGCGCCTCGCCGACCAGGTGCGGCGGCTTGCCGAGCGCGCCGGCGATGCCGATGTTGACGTCAGGCTCGCGGAAGTGGACCGGCAGCAGCTGGGCATGGCAGTCGGTGAAGTGGAGGAGGGTGGCATCGCCGCGCGGTCCCGGTAAATCGTAGAGGGCGTCGCCGCGCGGCGTCTCTGCCGCGTGCCCCGCGAGCGGCATGCCGTGCGCTGCCGCGACCGCCAGCAGTTGCAGAAATTCACGCCGCGTGAGGGACATGACTCAAGGTCAGTGCGAACGGAAGGGCTCGCGCTACTTTGCTCCCCTCCTTATCAAGGAGGGGTGGATGCGAAGCAGACGGGGTGGTTACGTGACTTGCATCGCTCCCACCACCCCGCGCCCTCCGGGCGCACCCCTCCTCTGGCAGGAGGGGAGTTCATTTTCGGGCGCTCCGCTTACCGCTTGCTGTTAATGGGCGAGGCCGGGTCGATCAGGAATGCCACCAGATGGGTGATCTGTTCGGGCGTCAGATGCCCGGTTGCCCCGAGCCGCGGCATGTTGGAGCAGGGGACGTAGGCCCACCCGTTGTAGATGCGCTCGTAGGTGAGCTTTGCGATGGCCTCGGAGTCGCCGCGTTGTACGCCGTAGCCGGTCAGGCTCGGCCCCACGTTGCCCACATTGATTTCTCCCGGGGCGAGGGCGTGGCAGTTCTGGCAGAGCCCGCCGTTTTCCTTGCGATTTTCGAGCTTGCCGCGGCGGATACGGTCGCCGGCGCCGTCGTGCGCGAGCTTGTCACCGATCTTCCAGTTACCGACGAGTTTCCCGGAGGCCGGGTACTTCATCGACGCCCTCGCCAGCTCGACCACTTCGGCGGCTTCCTGCTGCGTCAATTGGGCTCCCGCGATCTTGCTGCAGATCTGCTGCGACCGGTCCTGCGCGAGCCGCTTGGCGTGCGCGGGGCTTGCGGTGAAGCTGTCATTCACCATCTTCTCGGCATTCTGGCGCGTCGTTTGCGCATCCGGATACGTTGCGCAACCGGCAGCGATCAGCGCGCCGGCAACAGGTGCTCCGAACATCAACCAGGTCTTCTTCATGAGGTCGTCCTTTCTTCCTCAGCGCTTGAAGCCGGGCACCCGGATGTCCGCCCCGTTGCCGTTGTAGTTGAGGTAATGGGTCAATGCGATCGCGTAATCGGAACCGTAGTTCAGATCGGGCAGGCGCATCTGCCACACACAGTCGTTCAACCGCCATTGCATGGTGCGCACGACATAGTGCGCGCCGCGGTAAGCCGGCCAGGTCGAGGCGACCTCTTGCGCCCCTTTCTTGTCAGTCATGTGGATCAGGTCCTGCAGGCGGATGCGCTTCCCGGCCTCGCCATGGCACTGCACGCAGGCAAAATCCGTCTGGCCGCTGCGCCGGAAGAACAGGTATTCACCGGCCTTGTACGAGTCATATTCCTTCTGATGGTTCAAGGTGACGTTGACCTTCATGCCGTTCGAACGGGAAGTGATGTAGAGCGCCAGGGCTTCCACGTCCGAGCCGCTGCTGCCGCCGGGGCTGATGGCTCGTCGGACAATGTCCGATTCCTTGAACCCCTGCAACCGCACCATGCAGGTGAGAAGCCTCGACTCGAGATCCTGCACCTTGTCGGTATCGGCAAAGTAGCGCGGGAGCCGCGCGGCCGCGCCTTCCAGCTTCCCCGGCCCCTGGCCGAAGTCGCACTGCTCGAGGGACGCTTTCTTGGGGCCCCGTTTCTCGTAGAAAAACTGTTTGCCCCGCTCGATCCACAGCTCGCCCGGGTTGTCTTCCATGAGCATCTGGCGTCCCACGGCCAGAGGATCGTCGGGCTGACCCTGCGCCAAAGCCGCGGCCGGTAAAGCAAGATACACGAACGTTACGGCAGCAATGCCGCCGCGTGTAATCGCCATGGTTCCTCCTCCGTTCTCGTCAAGTCGCGCCGCGCTCAGGAGGGCGCGGCAACAGTCGCTTCGTCAGTGCGCTTGTCGCCTTTATTGTCGGTCCAGGTCACCCCGATCTTGTCGCCCACTTTTGCGCCCTTGATGCGCAGCCCCAGGAACGGGTTGCGGGAAACCGCCTGGCTCCACTGCGTGTCGAGCACGGTCTTTCCGTTGTGCGTGACTACCACGCTCTGGATGAAGTGCATGGGAATAATCTGGCCCTTGCCATCCTTGCGCTGGCCGGTTTCCATGGGGTGCATCATCAATATCCTCACGTCGGCGACGTCGCCCTGGAGTATCGCGCGGATTTTCATCGGTTCAGCCATGATGCCGTCCTCTCCTCGTTCGATGCCCGGTCAGCCGCAGCCGCCGACGGTGATTTTCACTTCTTTCCTGGCGGAATAGTACTTCCCGCCCGCCTTGACCACCGCCCACACATCGGAGGTCTGGCCCATCTTGATCCGCGCGGAGACGTAGCCTTCGCCGCCCCCGGAGACGTCAAACGTCGCCGCCAGCGGGAACGGGTTCTTCTCGGCAACGATCGAGATCTGCTGCGTATTGGGCAGCTTGCTCGTGACCGCGATCGGAACCACGGCCCCGTTTTCGGCGATGTCGGGCGCGGTGATGACGATGTCCTTGCTTTCCTGCGCGCCGGTCGCGCCCAGGTTCTTCATGGCATCGGCGAAGGATTTGGACTGGAAAGCCGCCGTGTTCCAGTTCGCGGCGCGCGCCTCGCCCGGCGCGACCAGGCCTGCGGAAAAGGCGGCTGCAAGCGCGCCCGCCCCGCCGGTCAGTTTCAGGAAGGTTCTGCGCAGCTCGTTCATGGACGATCATCCTCCTCGGTTGACACTCCAGGCAGGCGGAGTCGCCGCCTGCACCACAGAAATCCAATGGGCGATATTAGTGCGAGTCGCTGCGCGGCGTCCATCGCCATTCCTTATCGCCCCATAAAAAAACCTGAACACTAGCAGAGTCGTGGCTCACCGCGCCTTGGCGAGCCAGTGACCTGATTTCCCACCCTTCTTCTCAAGCAGCCTGATGCTCTCGAGACGCATGCCGCGGTCGGCGGCCTTGCACATATCGTAAATCGTGAGCAGACCCGCGGCAACGGCGGTAAGCGCCTCCATCTCCACTCCGGTGCGCCCGGTCGTGGCGACGGTTGCCTCGCACCGGACCGCGCCGGCCTTGCGCTCCAGCACGAAGTCCACGCCGACGTGGGTGAGCGCGAGCGGGTGGGCAAGCGGAATCAGATCCGCCGTGCGTTTCGCGGCCTGAATTGCGGCGATGCGCGCAACCCCGAGCACGTCGCCCTTGCTCGCGGCACCGGCGGCGATTCTCTTCAGCGTCGCGGGCCGCATGCGGATGCGGCCCGCGGCGCGCGCGATGCGGTGCGTGACGCCCTTGCCGGCGATATCGACCATGCGCGCCTGTCCGCGCGCGTCGAAATGCGTGAGCTTTTTCAAGTTCCGGATTGCCGCGCGGATTGCGGTTCCCGCGATAGGAACTCCCGCGCATCCGAATTATCATAGCACCATGAGGATACGTGCACTTCTCGCCGCCCTGCTCCTCGCCATTCCCGGCGTTCTTGCCCAGGGGCTGCCCGACCTCGGCGATGTCGCGCAGGCGGGCTTCACGCCCCTGCAGGAGCGGCGGCTGGGCGAAGCCATCATGCGCGAAATTCGCGCCGACCGCGACTATTACGACGACGCGGAGGCGACCGACTACGTGAACAGCCTGGGCAACCGCCTTGCCTCACGCAGCACCGAGTCGCGCCAGAGCTTCGAATTCTTCCTCATCCGCGACCCCCAGATCAACGCCTTCGCGCTGCCCGGCGGCTTCATCGGCGTCAATACCGGATTGCTCCTCGCCGCGCAGGCCGAGTCGGAGGTCGCGGGCGTGCTGGCCCACGAAATCGCGCACGTGACCCAGCGCCATATCGCGCGCATGCTGATGCAGCAGAAGCAGAGCAGCGTCACCACGCTCGCGACGCTGGCGGCCGCGCTGCTGCTCGCGCGCGCGAGCACCCAGGCGGCCGAGGCTGCCTTCGCGTTCGGCCAGGCCGGCGCCATCCAGAGCCAGCTGAACTTCACGCGCGACAACGAGCGCGAGGCCGACCGGGTGGGCCTGCAGATCCTCGATCAGGCGGGATTAGATCCCCGCGGCATGGCGGGCTTCTTCGAGCGGCTGCAGCGCGCGACCCGAATCTACGAGGGCGGGGCGCCGTCCTACCTGCGCACGCATCCGCTCACGTTCGAGCGCATCGCCGACATGCAGAACCGGACGGAGCAGCTCGGCTACCGCCAGGTTGCGGACAGCGTCGAGTTCCAGCTGATCCGCGCAAAGCTGAGGGCGCAGTTCGACACCCCGCGCGACGCCGTCGCCTTTTTCGAGCAGAGCCTCGCCGAGCGCAGATTCCTGAGCGAGGCCGCCTCCCGCTATGGATTGGCTGCAAGCCTGATGCGCACCCGGGACTTTGGCCGCGCGCAGGTGGAGCTCGAATCCCTGCGCAAGCTCGTTCCGGCGAACCCGATCGTGGAAACTTTGACCTGCGAGTTCGCGTACCGCGCCAACGGGGCGGAAAAGTCGCTTCCCTGTCTGCGCGCGGCGCTGAAGGCCTACCCCTCATACCGTGCCCTGGTCTACGAGTACGCCAATGCGCTGCTGCAGGCGAAACGGCCGGCGGAAGCGCTGCGGGTGGTGGAGGCGCGGATGCAGGTGATCACGGACGACTACCGCCTGTACCTGCTGCAGGCGCGCAGCTACGCGGCGCTCGGGAGGCCGCTTGCCGAGCACCGCGCCCAGGCGGAGGCCTATATCCGCATGGGAAATCTCGGGGCGGCGATGGAGCAGCTGCAAATCGGCCTGAAGAGCGGCGACGGCGATTTCTACCAGGTTTCGAGCGCCGAATCGCGCCTGCGGGAGCTGCGCAAGCTTGACGAGGAGCTGCGGCGCGAGGCCGGCAAGCGGTAAGCGGCAATCTGCAATGCGCAACGCCCGCGGGGCGGCGGGCTCAGGGTAAAGGGGATTCGGCATGATGGCTGTTCGCCGGCGCGTGTGGGACGCACTGTGGCCGCTGGGTCTCGCCGCGGTCGCGCTGCTTCCCGATCCGGGTGCCGCGCTCCCGCAGTGGACCTACTACTTCCGGGACATCTCGCTCACGTTCCTGCCGCTGCGCCAGTTTCAGGCGGGCGAGCTCGCGGCGGGACGATTGCCGTTCTGGAATCCCTACGTGCACGAAGGCGAGTTCATGCTGCCCTCGTTCTATCCGCTCGATCTCCTGCACGTGCTCGATTCGAGCCCCGAATTCGTGTCCTGGCTCCTCACGCTGCATCTGCCGCTCGCCGCGCTGGGCGCCTACGCGCTCGGCCGCTCGCGCGGTATGTCGCATCTCGGGGCTTTCGTCTGCGGCACGGTGTATTCGATCGGCGGCTTCGCGCTGTCGACCCTGAATCTCTACATTTACTTGCAGGCGCTCGCGCTGGCGCCGTTCGTGGTGCTGACGTGCGAGCGGGCTGCGAGCCGCGGCGGACGGTGGATTGCCGGCGCTGCGCTTGCGCTCGCCGTGAGCCTCACGACGCTGGCGCTGGAAATCGTCGCGCAGGCCGTTCTCCTGGGCGTGCTGCTCGCCTTCTGGCGCGACCCGCGCGTGGACGAACCGGCGTCTGCCGCAGGCGCCGCGGCGGCCCGGCTCGCTGCGGCACTGTTGCTGGGCGTCGGTCTGGCGGCTGTCCCGGTCGCGATCACGCTCGGGGTGCTGCCGGAAACCCAGCGCGGGGCGGGTTTCTCCCCGGACGAGGCGGGCAGCCTGGCGCTGCCGCCGCTCGCGCTCCTCCAGTTCCTGGTGCCGAACCTGTTTGGCGCGCTCTCCCGGCCGATCGAGACCTGGTGGGGCGACGCCGTCTTCCGCGGCGGCACGCCCTATTTCCTCAGCATCTACTTCGGCGTGCTGGTGCTCGCGCTCGCCGTCGCCGGCGGGGCGAAAGCGCCCCGGCGCGAGCGCATCGTGCTCGCCGGCGCGGCTGCGCTGGGCGCGTGGATTGCATTGGGACCGACGGGGGGGCTGTGGACCCTCCTGCACGATCTGCCGCTCGCCAACGCGTTCCGCACGCCCAGCAAGGCGCTGTTCGTCGTCCACATATCCGTGGCCCTGCTTGCCGGGCGCGGCGCGGACCGGCTGGCCGCCGGTGAAGGCTGGGGCACTTTCGCTGTGATGAGCGCGATCGGTGTCCTCGTGGCCGGGGGAATCGCCGCGGCGAGCTGGATTGCGACCGATCATGTTGCCGGGTTGCTGCAGCTCGAGGCGGCTGCGCGCGCGGAACTGGCGGCGATACTTCCCGGAGATGCCGCACGCTGTACGGCGACCGGGTTGCTCGGATTCGGCATCGCGATCGCCGCGCTGCGGTCGCGGCTGCGACCCCCCTTCGCCGCGATGTTGCTGGCATTGGTGGTGGCAGCGGATCTGGCGCGCGCAGGCGTGGGACTCAACCGTCAGTCGAACCCGCTGGTGTTCCGCCTGCTTCCGGAGATCGCGGCCGAGCGCCTCGAAGACCTGGGGGACGGCCGGGTATTCGCCGTTCCCGTCAGCCTGAGCCGCAATTTTCTGGCGTGGCTGAACACGCGCCAGCCCGATTCCGACTTGTCGATGACCTACGTGATGCGCCAGCAGCTGGAGCCGTACAACAACCTCATGAGCCGGGTGGAAACCGCGGGCTCGCAAGACCGTACGCGCTTGAGTCCGCTGCTCTCGTCGCTCGGATGGACGGGATACGATCCGCGTGACGTGACGGAGTTTCTGCCTCTGCTCCGTCATGCGGCCGTGAGCCGCATTCTCAGCTTCGACCCGCTCGCGCATCCGGAGCTCGACCTGCGCAGAACCGTGGCGGTCGGGCTGACCGGGCTCGCCCTGCATGTCTACGAGCTGAAACGACCCTGGCCGCGCGTGCTGGTCGCGTGCCGTGCCCATCGGGCCCGGACGCGGGTCGAGGCGGCGCTGATGCCTCACGCTGCGACCTGGGATCCCCGCCGCGATGTCGCGTTCGAGGATCCGGACGCGTTACGCGTGGCGGCCTGCAGCAGCGGGCGCGCGCGCACTCTGTCGCGGCTGCCGGACGAGGAGCGCTACGAATCGGAGAGCGACGGCCCCGGATGGCTCCTTGTGCGCTCCACGCACGCGCGCGGCTGGCGCGCAACGGTCGACGGCGGGCCGGCGGCTCTCCTGCGCGCGGACGGCCGCCATCGGGCAGTCGCCATTCCTTCCGGCCGGCACACCGTCAGGCTGAAATACGAGCCGCCGTGGCTGTGGCCCGGGGTCGCGCTGACGCTCCTTTCGGTTACCATCGTCCTCTGGATATTCGTGCGCCGGCGCAAGCAGGGGAGCTGACCTGGACAGGACGACCTCAGCGGAAACGCAGCCCATCCCCGCCGTGTCCTTCGGCGAAGCGCTGCGCGTCTGGTTCAAGATCGGCTGCATCGGCTTCGGCGGTCCCGCCGGCCAGATCGCGCTGATGCACCGCATCCTGGTCGACGAGAAAAAATGGGTCGAAGAGCAGCGTTACCTGCACGCGCTCAATTTCTGCGTGCTGCTGCCCGGCCCGGAAGCGCAGAAGCTCGCAACCTATGTCGGCTGGCTGCTGCACGGCACCCGCGGCGGGCTCGCTGCCGGCATCCTGTTCGTGCTCCCGGGCGCTTTCGTGATCCTCGGCCTCTCCCTGCTCTATGCGCTCGGACGCGGGATCCCTGCGGTGGACGGCGCGCTGTTCGGGATCAAGGCTGCCGTGCTGGTGATTGTGGTCGAGGCGCTGCTCCGGATAGGCCGCCGCGCGCTCAAGACCCGCCTCCTCATCGGTCTCGCGGGCGCGGCCTTCATCGGTATCTTCTTCCTCGACCTGCCGTTTCCTCTCATCGTGGCGGGCGCAGCCGCTATCGGCTTTGCGGTCGCACGGACCTCACCGGGCCTGCTCGGCCTGAAGGCCGTCGCAGCGGGTCCGGGCGAGTCCGCGCCCGGGCGCTGGCGGCACGCCGCGATCGCCGCGGCGACCGGCCTCGTGCTGTGGTGGGCGCCGATTGCACTCGCTGCCCTGACGCTTGGGCCCGCTCACGCGCTGGTGGACATCGGCGTGTTCTTCTCCAAGCTCGCGGTGGTGAGCTTCGGCGGCGCCTATGCGCTCCTCGCCTACATGGCGCAGCAGGCGGTCGAGAACTATGGCTGGATGACCGCGCCCGAGATGGTGGACGGCCTGGGGCTGGCGGAAACCACGCCGGGACCGCTCATTCTGGTGACGCAGTTCGTGGGCTTTCTGGCGGCCTTTCGCGACGCCGCGCCGTTCTCGCCGGTTGCCGCCGGCGTCATCGGCTCGGCGTTGACCACGTGGGTCACGTTTGTGCCGCCGATGATGATGATCTTCGCCGGCGCGCCCTTCGTCGAGCAGCTGCGCGCGAACCAGCGGCTCTCGGGAGCGCTGGCCGCGATTACCGCCTCAGTGGTCGGCGTCATCCTCAACCTCACGGTCTGGTTCGCGTTGCACGTCCTGTTCGCGAAGGTCGAGGAAGTGCGCGTCGGACCGCTGCGCTGGTACGCGTTCGATCCCCTGGCGCTCGATCTCGCGGTCTTGACTCTCGCGCTTATCGCGGCGCTGCTGGCGTTTGTGTTGCGCCGCGGCCTGGTCGAGCTGGTGCTGACGATGGCCGCGCTCGGCGTCGCTGTGCGATTGTTCCTCGGGGCGTGATCGACGCGGGCGCGCGAGCGCCGGCGGCGGGCGGGAACGGAGCCACGCCGGCCCGCCGCAGCGGCCGTCGCGAGAAGGCCGATGTGGTATCTTGCGGCATGGAAAATAAGCGCCTCGGCGCCATTTCGGCCTTCGCGGCGGCGCCGCAAAAGATCGGAAAATACGAGGTCATCAGCGAGCTCGGCAAGGGCGCGACCAGCGCCGTCTACCGGGCGTACGATCCGTTCCAGGGCCGCCAGGTTGCGATCAAGGTCGTCTTCCCCGAGGCGCTCGGCGACCAGGAGTATGGCCGGCGCTACCGCAAGCTCTTCGTCACCGAGGCCTCCCTCGCCGGCAAGCTCTCCCACCCGCACATCGCCGCCATCTACGACGCGGTGGCGGGCGAGGACACGAGCTACATCGTCATGGAGTACGTGGAGGGGACAACGCTCGAGCCCTACACGCACCACGACAACCTGCTGCCGGTGCGGCGCATCGTCGAGATCATCTACAAGTGCGCGAAGGCGCTGCAATACGCGTCCAGCCAGGGCGTCATACACCGCGACATCAAGCCCGCCAACATCCTGCTCGCCGGCGAAACCGACATCAAGATCTCGGATTTCGGCGCGGCGCTGACGCAGGCGGGGGAAACGACGCAGGTGAGCGGCATCGGCTCGCCGGCCTACATGTCGCCGGAACAGGTGAAGGAGCAGAGCCTCACCTACCAGACCGACATCTTCTCGCTCGGCGTCGTGATGTATCAGCTCCTCACCGGGCGGCTGCCGTTCCAGGGCGCCAACAACTACAGCATGATCTACCAGATCATCAACATCGATCCGCCGTCCCCGATCGAGGTCCGCCCCGATATTCCCCCGCGCATCGACGCGATCGTGACGCGCGCCCTGCACAAGGACACCGCGCGGCGCTACCAGACGTGGGACGAGTTCGCGCACGATCTCGCCACCGCCCTCGGCGCCGAGGAGAAGCCCGGGCATGGCTTCGCCGAGAGCGAGAAGTTCGATACGCTGCGCGGCCTCGAGTTCTTCCGCCAGTTCAGCGACGTCGAGCTGTGGGAGGTGCTGCGCATCGCGAGCTGGAACCGCTACCCGCGCGACGCCGTGCTGATCCGCGAGAACGACATCGGCTCCTCGTTCTTCATTCTCATCGCCGGCGAGGTCCGGGTGATGAAGCAGGAGCGCCAGTTGAACGTGCTCGGGGCGGGCGAGTGCTTCGGCGAGATGGCCTACCTCGGCAAGCAGAAGTTCCAGCGCTCCGCAAGCGTCGTGGCGCGCACCGACATCGCGGTGATCGAGATCCGGGCCGAGACGCTGGCCAAGGCCTCGGAGCTGTGCCGGCATCATTTCCACGGCGCGTTCCTCGAACTGCTGGTCGACCGGCTGGTGAAGGCGAACGTGAGGCTCTCGCAGCTTCTGCTCGACCGCAACGTCAGCGTTTTCTGAAACCGGCGGCGGCGCGGTGGGGTCGATTTGGGTTAAACTTCGATTCCCTGCACGGCGAGGACGGCGATGGATTTCGACAAGGAGCTCGACGCGCGCGGGTTGAACTGCCCGCTGCCGATACTGCGCACCAAGAAGGCGTTGACTGACATGGCGCCCGGCCAGGTCCTCAAGGTCCTGGCGACCGACCCGGGGTCGGTGAAGGACTTTGCGGCGTTCTCCAAGCAGACCGGCAATCCGCTGCTCGCTTCCGAGAAAGCTGACGCCGAGTTCATCTTCTTCATGAAGAAGAAGTAGCGCCGCCGCGGACGGCACGGCTGCCGCAGTGGTTCCGTGCGATTCGATCTTTTCTACGAAGCTGCCGTTCCGCCCGCGCTCGGCCTGAGCGAAGCGCAGGCGTACGCCGGGATACTGGGGGAAATCGAGCTCGCCGACCGGCTGGGATACGGCTGCGCTTGGCTGGTCGAGCACCACTTCCTGCGCGGCTATTCGCATGCGTCCAAGCCCGAGCTGCTGCTGGCGGCAGCGGCGGCCCGCACGCGCCGGATTCGACTCGGTCACGCCATCATCCCGCTGCCGCTGCACCACCCGGTGCACGTGGCCGAGCGCGTTGCCACACTGGACATTCTGTGCGGCGGGCGGCTCGAGGTCGGCATCGGGCGCGGCTTCTCGCCGCGCGAATACGCGGTGTTCGGCGCCGACATGGCCGCGAGCCGCGAGCTCACGGAGGAAAGCCTCGATATCCTGATGCTGAGCTTTGCACGCACGCCGGTCACGCATCGTGGACGCCGCTATCGCATCGAGGCGCTCGACATCCTCCCGCACGTGATCCAGGAGCCGCATCCGCCGCTGTGGACGGCGGCGGTGAGCCCGGAAACCTACGACTGGGCGGCCGCGCGGGGCCTGGGCGTGCTGGCGGGGCCGTTCAAGCCGTGGTTCATGGTCAAGCACGATATCGAGCGCTTTCGCGCGGCCTGGCGCCACGGCGCAGCACCCCGCATCGGGATGACGATCGGCGTCCTGTGCCTTGCCGACGGGGAACGCGCGCGGCGGGTCGCGCGGGACGCGTTCTCCTGGTTCTACCGCGAGCTCTTCCAGGCCGCAGCTCCGGTGCTCGAGCGGCTTTACCCCAGCTACGAGCAGCTGCACGAGCTCGGGCGCTTCCGGGCGCTGATGAAGCTCGGCGTCGATCTGGGACTGGCCGACACCTTCGGGCTCGCCGTGGTGGGAGATCCGGCCGGCGTGCGCGCGAAGATCGACCGCTACGCGCAGGCGGGCGTCACCCATCTGCTGTGCGCGTTCGGCGCCGGCGCCGTCGATCCGGCGGTTACGCGCGAGTCCCTCGAGCTCTTCGCCCGCGAGGTGATGCCGGCGTACGCCCGGGAGCCATGAACGTTCTGGTCACGGGCTCCAGCTCCTGCTTGGCGCGGGCGTTGCTTCCGCTCCTCTGCGCCGATCCCGGCATCGCGCGCGTCACGGGCGTCGATCGCGCCCCTCCGCATTTCACCCACGCCAAATTTCGCGCGATGCAGTCCGACATCCGCGACCCGGGGCTCGCGGCGGCGCTCCAGGGACAGGATACGCTCGTCCATCTCGCGTACGTGGTGCTGCGCGGGCGCATGAGCGAGCCGGAGATGTTCGATATCAACGTGACGGGCAGCCACAAGGTCTTTCACGCCGCGCGCCGCGCCGGCGTGAGCCGCCTCATCCACCTCTCGAGCGCTGCGGTCTACGGCGGGGGCGTCCATGTTGGCGAGGACGCGCCGCTCGCGCCCCTCCCCGATTTTCTGTACGCGCGCCACAAAGCGCATCTGGAACGGCTGCTGGAGATCGAGTTCCCGGAGTGCGTGCGGCTGCGCGCGCACGTGATCCTGGGCCGCAACGCGCAGCCGCTCCTGCGGCAGCTCATCGGGCTGCCGTGCTATCTGGCGGTTCCGGAACCGCAGCCGCGCCTGCAGTGCGTCCACGAGGATGATGTGGCGCGGGCCGTGCTGCTTGCGCTCGAGCGCAATGTGCGCGGCCCGTTCAACCTCGCGGTCGAGGACAGCTTCAGCTACCGTGATGTCATCCGCAGTCGGCACTGGCTCGCGATCCCGGTGCCGCCCGCGGCTGCGCGCGCGGGGCTTGGTATGGCCTTACGCTACCGCGGCTGGGGCGGGGAGCCGGCGTGGATCGACGGGATGGCGCGCACGCTGCTGCTCAATTGCCGGCGCGCGGCGGTCGAGCTGGGCTGGAGGAGTCGTTACGGTGCGGCCGAGGTGCTTGCCGCGACATGACGCAGGTCACAGTGAGCGGCTGATTTCGAGGCCGTACGATTCGAGCACCCGCACGGTCGGAGCGATGCGCTCCGCGACAAAGCGCCTGCGCGCCGGATTGCGCAGGGCCGCCCCGCGCCAGTGCGAACCGGGGGTGAGCCCGGCGAGCTCGTAGAAGCGAGCCGGCGGGAAGTAGAACGCGCTGGCGAGTTGCCGCAGCAGCATGCGCGCCGCTCCCGACAGGAGTTTGCGGCGCAGGCCGCCGGAACCCTCCAGAGCGGATTCGAGCCTGTGGCCCGCGAGCGAGATGTGCCGCGCCTCGTCGAGGACGTGGAGTGTGCAGATCTGCCGGACCGCGGGGTTGACTCCGTCCGGGTGGCTGCGCAGATAACGGTTGAACTTGTCGGGCACGTCCTCCCCGATCAGCATGGCGAGCCAGAACAGCCCGCCGCGCGCCGGTGCCATTCGTCCCAGCGCGCTGACGGCCCACGGCGCGCGCCAGCTGCCCTCCGGGACGGTGAGCCCGCTCGACTCAATTGCCCGCAGGAACATCAGGCTGTGGCCCGCCTCCTCGCGCAGCTCGTGGAGCAGGTACTCGTGCTCGGCGCGCGGCATTCCCGGCCGCACGCGGCGCGACATCCGCTGCAGGAAGACGCCTTCCAGCCACAGCCCGCAGTGCATGACGTTCGCGAACTCGTACTGCGACAGCTTTTGCCGCACCGCCGGCGCCAGCGCATCGAATTCGGTCAGGCCGTGGAGCGACAGCGCCGCCTCCGGCAGCCAGAATCCCGGCGCCCCGAGCTGCGACCAGTTGATCCCGGCCAGCGGATCCCGGTAGGGAGCGCTGTTCTCCGAGAGCTGGCGGAGGAGGGCGGTGTCGGCGAGGGGCATGCGAAATGACGGCCGGGCGACAGGCCGGGACGAGGCGCGGCCTATCTTTTCGCGACCCTGGCGCAGAAGATCCGGTAGAGGGACGCCATGATTTCCTCGACTTCTTTGCTGGCGAGCGAATAGTAAATGGACTGCGCCTCGCGGCGCGTCGCGACGATCCGCTTTCTGCGCAGCACGGCCAGGTGCTGCGAGAGTCCCGACTGGGAGAGTCCGATGACGGATTCCATCTCCCCCACCGATTTCTCGCCCTCCGCGAGCTGGCACAGGATCATCAATCGCGAAGGGTTCGCCATCGCTTTCAGCAGATCGGTCACTCGAACAGCGCTTCTGCGCAGCCGCGCCACCTCCACGCGGGTGAGGCCCACTGACGCGCCTGCCAACTCCTGCTCGTTCATGCTTTCACCTGTCCGCCGCCGGGCGCGCAACCGGCAAAGCCGTCGGCCTGCATCTTCGCTTCGTATTTCGGCCCGACCTCGGCCCCGGTCGTCAGGGTCGCCTTGACCGCCGCCCAGTCCTCGGGCTTTACGATCACCATCCAGCCCGCGCCGTACGGATCCTCGTTGACGAGCGCGGGCTTCTTCACCGCCTCGTCGTTCACTGCGACGACCGCACCCCCGACCGCTGATTTCGCGGGTCCGACCCACTTTCCGGACTCCACTGTGGCGCAGGTTTTCCCGGCCTGGACCGAGCGACCGACCTTCTTGGGGGTGAAGGCAACGAGCTGTCCGGCCAGGGCCGTCGCCACCGTGGTCATTCCGATCTTGATGTTGCCATCCTCGAGTTCCTTCAGCCAGACGTGATTCTCGACGTCGTACAAAAGGTCCTCCGGAAGCCGGCATCCGCGCACTTCGGGCATATCCCAGTTCCCCTTGTCAGGTATTTAATGATTCGTTTCCATGCGCAACGGCCGGGAGGCGCAGCAGAAATCCCCGAGCCCCTCGACCTGCATCTTGCCGCTTACGAACAATGCGAGATGCGTCGTGAGCATGGCCATCATGCGCCGCCGGCCTTCGTCCAGCCCGGCATCCGGCTCGAGACGAAGCAGATTATAGTGATATGCGATCTCGCGGCAGGTTTCGCGGCAGGCATGGAAGCTCGGGACGCCCCGCGCGCCCTGCCGGTGCAGGGCGAGGAGACGAAAGCCCTCGACCTGCCCCCCGGTCGGAGCCTCGCCGCGCGCCGCGATCCAGTGCTCGAGCACCTCTTCGGCAAGCGCCAGCAGGCGTTCCGGCGCCCCGTCACCGGTCCCGGCTATCGAGCCGATCTCTACCTCGATTTCCGCGAGCGGCCTCACGCGAGCCCCTTTTCCTTCAGCAGCTCGAGCCCGTCCGAGACGTTTTCATGGACGCTAAGCTTGCGCGGCGCGAGCCCCAGCGCGATGCCGAGAAGCTGCGTGAAGTAGAGCATCCTCACCTTCGTTTTCTCCCCCAGAACCTTCTCGGCGCGCACCTGGTGCATCTCGAGGCCGGAGTGGCAGGTCGGGCACTCGGTGGCAATCACGTCCGCGCCGGCGGCTTCCGCCGCGCGCAGGATGTTCAGCACCAGCCTGGTCGAGGTGTCGCTGTCCGAGAGCACGTGCGCGCCGCCGCAGCACGAGGTCTTGAGCGGAAAATCCACGTTCTCTGCGCCCGCCGCAGCCAGCAGATCGTCCATGAAGTGCGGCTTCGAGGTGGACTCGCTTGCCGGCCCCTGGTCCTTTTCGGGGAAGATGTGCCGGGGCCGGGTGTACATGCAGCCGTAATAGTTCGCGATTTTCAGCCCCTTGAGAGAATTCTTGACGCGGCGCTGGAGCTCTTCCTCGCCGATTCCGTCCTTGATCCAGTCGAGCGCGTGAATCGTTTCCACCTGCCCGGCCCGGTAGGTTTCGTGCCCCGCTTTCCTCGAAATGTTCGCGACGACTGCGCGCGAAGATTCGTCGTGCGCGAGGTCGTGCTCCGCTTTCTTGAGGTTGTGATAGCAGCCGTTGCAGGGAGCCATCACGACCGTGGCGCCCATCTCGTTGGCGGCGATGGACATCACGCGCGAGGAAAGATAGGTCTGGACCTTGGGGTCCACGTTCTTCACTTCCATCGCCCCGCAGCAGTTCCAGTTCTTCACTTCGTCCAGCTCGAGCCCGAGCGCTCTTCCGACTTCCCGGGTGGACTTGTTGTACGCGTGCCCGGTGCCTTCGAGCGCGCAACCCGGGTAGTAGGCGACGCGCTTGTATTCGGCCTTCATGTGTTGTCCTTGAGTCCCAGCGCCTTGCGCTGCAGCGCTTCCTGTTCGTGCACGTATTCAGTGATCGCGTCGCGGGCTCTTCCCCAGCCGCGGGTGCGCGGTCGAATCAGCACGGCGAGGCCCATCAGAACGCCCTGCATCACGGGCAGACGCCGCGCGACGCGCTTCACCATCTCGAGCAGCCAGTCCTGCAGCAGCGGTTGCCCGGTCTTGGCGAAAAAGCGCCGGATGACCCGGCCTTCCTCGATTTTGCCCGTCTGAACGACCTGCTCGGTGAACTCTTCGTCGAAGATCTTGGACTTCGACTTGGGCGTGTGGCCTTTCAGCTCCAGCCAGTGCGCGGTGGCCTTCATCACGCCCTCGGGGACGACGTCGCGCGGGCAGGCGTACGTGCACCGGTTGCACGAGACGCACTGCCAGATGATCTCCTTGTCGCGCAGCAGCTCGGACTCCATCCCCATGCGGACGAGATAGATCCAGTAACGGGGATTGAAGTCGGGATTCAACGCGTTGACCGGGCAGGCGTTGGTGCACGAGCCGCACTGCCAGCAGCGGTGGACACGCTCGCCGCCCGGGAGCGCCGCGATCTCGTCCTCGAGCTGCTCGTTGTAGTCGGTGACAACCCGCGGCTCGATGAACGTGCTCCAGTGCCCGGAGACGTCCACGCCGTCCACGATGAGCTTTTCCTGCGCCCGGATGTTTTCCGGGCGAATCAGCGATTTTTCGTGGATCGGCATGGCGGGCGCGGCGCTCAGTCGAGCAGTTTCACGTCTTCGACGACGAACGCCTCGCCGTCGAATGCCTTCAGCCGGGTCCGCCCCCTCGCGCCGACACCGTCGAGGCCCAGCAGCCGCTGCACGTGCTGCATGGGCTCCTCGGGGGTCCCGAACTCGGTGCGCAGATAGGTTCCGCCCTGTTCGCCGATATAGTCGGCGTAGACCTGCGCGGTCAGCAGGTCCACGTACCAGATCACGTCCCGAAACACCCCGTTCGTGGCGAGGAACTGCGACAGCTCTTCGCGCATCATGAGGTAGGTGCCGTAGCGCGAGGGGGCGTCGATCACGCGTTGTTCGACATCCCCGGCGTGCCAGATCTCGCGCAGCACACCGGTATTGGACTCCACGTCCCACACCCACCGGCACATCATGGGGTAGCGCTCCGGGTCCACGGCATGCAGGATTTCGGCGGCGAGATCGTGCACCCAGCGATGCTCCCGGTCCGCGGGAAACGCGCCGCAAAACGCCGCCATGCGGGCGTCGGTCGTCAACGTGTTCTCGCGGCCCGCAAGCAGCCGGGCGATTGCGCCCTGCATCACCCGGAACCCGGCAGGCGCCAGGTAGGGGGACACGCGCCGGCGCACGGTTGCAAGCAGCGCACACAGCGTCTTGAACGTCTTCAGTTCGAGTGCGCGCGGTTCCAGCTGCTCGAGCGCCTGGCGAAACACCGCCGACTTCGCCTGCAGCGCCATGACGTAGCGTTCGATGCCGCCGCGCTCCTCGCTGCCCGATACCAGCCGCTCGAACGCGCCCGCGAGTTTGGGGCCGCTCAACTCGAGTCGTGGCCGCTCCAGATCCGGCACGCCGGCAGATCGGGAAACCGACCTCATTCGCTCCACCCCGCAATCCTCAGGCGGCCGCCGCCTGAACCGGTGGGTTGACCAGAGCGAAAGCCGCGAGGGCTGCGGCTTTCGCTTGCGCGATCGAATCGTCAATCGTCTCGGGTCCCGTCGCTGCGCCGGCCACGAAGATGCCAGGACGCGACGTTTCGCCAAGGCTGCCGTAGGCATTGCCCCTGGCGATATTGCCGTGAAGCTCGAGCGCGACCCCGAACGTTGTTGCGAGCGTTTTATTTTCCACATTGGGATCCATGCCGATGGCGTGGACCACCATGTCGAATGGGATCGTGATCGGGCGCTTGACCAGAGTATCCTCGCCCTTGACGATCAGTTTCCTGCCGTCGGAGGTCACTTCCGCGATCCGTGCCTTGATGTACTTGACCTTGAACTCCTCCTGACTGCGCCAGTAGTAGCTCTCGTTGTGCCCGTAGGTCCGGATGTCCATGTAGTAGATGTAGACGTGGCACTCGGGCAGCTCTTCGCGAATCTCCATCGCGATGTTGCAGGACACGGTGCAGCAGATCTTCGAGCACCACTCGCGCCCGATCTGCCGGTCGCGTGAGCCGACGCAGAGCAGGATCGCGACGCGCTCGGGTTTGCGCCCGTCCGAAGGGCAGCGCACGCCCTTGCCGGTGGAGATCATCTGCTCTACCTGTGTGGTGGTCACGACGTCGGGAAAGGTCCCGAATCCCCACTCGGGCTTGTTGACCGAATCGAAGTGCGTGAATCCGGTGCAGAGTATCGCTGCGCCGACATCCAGGGACGCCCCGCTTGACAACTGCGCCCTGAACGCGCCGGGATCGCCGGCGAATGCCTGCACGGAGCAACCCTTGTGAATCGCCACGAGCGGATGGGTCTCGACGCGGCTCACCATGCCGCCGATCGCGTCTTTCGCCCATTCCCCGGAGGGCACGAGCTTGGCGTACCCGGACACGATGGGCGCACCGCCGAGCCTCGGCTCCTTCTCGACGAGAACGGAGCGCTGGCCGACCGCGGCGAGCGCGTGGGCAGCCGCCAGGCCCGCCGGCCCGCCGCCGACAATCAGGATGGGCTTCGTCATGGGAGCAGGGGGCACGGGCCCCTTCCGGAACATGCACCCGGATCCTTCCCGTGTCCCCCGCACCCTCCGATCAGGACAGTCAGGCGACAGCTCATGGATGCCTCGCTCATGGACGCCTCGCAATGGGGATGAAGCCCGGACCGGAGGTGATCATCTTGCGCGGGTCGTAGAGGTTCTCCTGTCTGCCGGCTTTGACCTCATCGAGATACGCCGTGAACTCCGCCTTCTTCCCCCGCCAGTCGATCCCCAGTTTCTCCATCAGCGTTTCGGTGGGGGAGGCGTGCCAGTGCGACTGCACGATCTTGTACGGATGCGCGCCGCACACCAGGGCGGCGAACTGGCAGTCGGCGAGAATCGGGAGCTCCACCGCCTTGCCGGCCCCGCCCGCCTTGCTGATCCACTGGTTCTTGTCGAGCGTTGTGATGCAGCCGGTGTCGTGGCCGATCATCACGTCGGCGCGCGCCTCCTCCACCGCGACCCGCACTTTGCGGTCGATGGCAAAAGAGCGGGTGAACTCACGCTCGGAGATGATGTGGCGGAAGCCGAATCCACAGCAGTCGTACCAGGTCGAGTAGTCGATCACCTGCGCGCCGAGCGCCTGCATGGTGCTGGTGGTCACCGCCAGGCGATTGCCGCCGAGTATCGTATCGTCGTAGATCGCATCCTCCGGCACCATCTTGTAGACGTGGCAGGCCGGGTGGATCGTCGCGCGGATGTGGCTGCAATCGATCTCCCGCGTCGCCGCGATACGGTCGCGCATCACGTGCATCCATTCCGAGTAGTGGACGACTTCCTCGGGGATCAGCAGCTTGCCGTCCACCAGGCGCCCGAGCTTGCCGAGAATCTTCCGGACGCTTTCGCGCAGCTTGTCCGAGCGCAGCAGGTAGCCGCGCACTTCCTTGTAGTTTCCGAACGAGGTGCCGCAGTGAACCAGCGGATAGAAATACGCATCGGGCAGGCCCTGCGCGCGCGCGGCGACATAGGCCTGGTGGAAATTCCTGAGAAACACCGCCGCCAGGCTTTCGAGGTTGCCGATCCCCGAGCCATGATAGTTCCATGCCGTGCACGAGGTCTGGTCGGTCTCGTCGAGGTACTCGATGCCGAGGCGGTTCATGAGCCACAGGAGCGAGGCCGGATATCCCGGGATGTTGCCGCACTGCCCGCACGACTTGTGGTGCCACAGCCGCCGCGTCGGAATCTTCTTGTCCCAGCCGTAGAGCGTCTTCACCATCACCGGCTCGTGCTCGTCGGCGACGCGGTGGACCACGATCTCGCCGTCCTTTTCCAGCTGCCACATGATGTCGCGCACGTCCTCCACGCGCTCCTTGCCGGTCTGCATCGAGCGCCGGTCGATCTTCAGCTCGACCCAGGAGGTCGCAATGCGAGCATCCTCGGACTTGAGCTTCGAATCGCGCCACTCGGCGCCGTGGCCGGTGAATCGTTCACCACAATTTGCACTGCCGTTCGCCATGTCAATCTCCTTCAACGGTCGTTCTCCGCATCTTGCTGGTCGGCGAGGAAATCCTTCCAGTCCTCGCGCTTTTCATCCATGATGTCCGCGATCACGTCGAACAGGTTCTGGTCGATTCCCTCGAGCTGCTTCAGCACCCCGGTCTCTTCCCAGATGGTGTAGAGCTCGACCGATGTTTTCAGGTTCACTTCCCAGGCCGTCGCGGTGGTATTGAGGGTCGGCAGGGGAATTGCCTTGCGCAGCAGCTTCAGCGGCGCGTCGATCTTGGAGACGTTCGGGCCCCAGTCGGGGAAATGCTCGGGGGTGATCATGTCGGGAGCGAGCTGGTTGCCGGTCGAGATCAGCTTCAGCATGACGCGGCTGAACGGACGCAATACGGCCTTCGCGGAGTCCATTTCGTGCTTGATCGCGGTCTCGCGCATCAGCATGATCAGGCCGCCCGGGGAATTGCCGAACGGGCAACGCGCCGCGCAGGTGTAGCATTGGGCGCAGGCCCAGATCTTCTCCTGCATCGCGTCGTAGATGCCTTCGAGATTCTCGGTCCACAGGAGCTGGACAATCTCGCGCGGGCTGAAGTCGTAGTAGTGCGCCGCGGGGCAGGTGGCGGTGCAGATTCCGCAATTCAGGCAGCCGTTCAGCTCGTGGTCGTAACGAAGGTCCGACTGAATGTCCTTGAAGATCTCCTCGAGTTTCACGCGCGGCACCGCCGGCTGGTCGGAGACGGGGTCGCCGATGTGCTCCTGAACCCGGGTGCCTGTGGCGTGCGTCATGGTCGTCGGCTCGGATCGCGGGTCAGTAAGTCATGACCTTGCAGTCGCCTTCCATGATCTCCTCGATGAGGTGGGCGCCGCCGACGATTCCCTCGCATTCAGGAATCAGGTCGTCCGTCGTCATGTCGAAGAGATCGAGGTTCGGCGAGCAGCAGTAGAACTTGACGCCGGCCTCGTGCGCGTCCTTGATGAAGTCATAGACCGACTTCGGCGAGCCCTCCTTGACGAAGAGCTTTTCGGCGACGCCCTTCTTCATGAGGCGCCCGGAGGTGGCCGTGCAGATGACGTCGACCTCGTATTCCATCGCGGCCGCGGCGGTCGCCTGGAAGATCGGCGCGCCGAGCTCCTCGCCGTTGCGCGGATCCGTGTTAGCCATCACGATGACCAGCTTGCGAGCCATGGCGCTTCCCCCTCCAAGCATCGTCTGCAGCACAGCCGCCCCGGCAACCGAGGTTCGACTCAACCTCGGCGCGAGGCGCGCGCCGGACCTGCCTCGACACGGGTTATATTAGACCTTTCTAATAAAAGCGCAATCCTGCGCGGCGCTCTCCGATCGTGTGGAGCCGAGCGCCCGTCGCACGGCTGCCAGCCCCGCGCAGCGCCATCTAACCCGCCGGCTCCCGGGGCTGCATCCACTTCGTGAGCTGCACGATGCCGGTCATGATCGGCACCAGCGCGTCCTCCAAGACCCGCTGCGCCGACCGCAGCTTTGCGAGTTCCGGGCCTGCATCCCCGGGCGCTTCGGCGAATTCCATGATCAGGTCTTCCACCATGGCCACCTTGAGCCCCGGGTGCCCGGCGAACCCGAGCGCGGTGTCCCCGATTTGCCACAGCGCGGGGCGCCCCTGAGGATCCTCGGCAAGCAACTTTGCATGCGCCGGTGGTATCGGCCAGTCGCGCATGTAGATGGCAAGCGGGTACTCCGCGGGCAGATAGCCGTTCAAAGCATCGGCGCTTGATCGGTGCGCGGTTGTCACTTCGAACGTGAGCGCAGTCGGCTCCGACCGCCCCCCTGCCGCCAGCGCGAGGATTTGCGCGCCCAACCCGATGCCGATGATCGGCCAATTCCGCATGAGGCACGCGTGCGCGAGCGCGATCTCCTGCTTGAGCGTCGGCACATCGCGCGTCCCCGCGGTTCCCCACGGCCCGCCGCCGAGCAGGATCAGCCCGTCGCCTACGGTGTCGCGATGCGGCAATGGCCCTTTCTCCACGAACGGCCGGTAGTACTTGAAGCGAATCCCGCGCCCCTCGAGGTGGTCTTCGATCAGGCCGAGATACTCCGCGGAGGTATGCTGGAGAACGTGGAGCAGCTTCATCCCGAGTGAGCGCGCCCAATTACTGCATCGCGCGGATGGCTCGAACACGGCATGGCGTCGCGGGCCACGTTATCGACCGGAATCGACCGCGGCTTCGAACGCCGTGCGGAAATCCGCGGGCGAGACCGTGAGGAGCCCGACGTTCGCCTGCGCAAAGTACCGTTCGATCGCCGCGCCCGCTTCGGCGACCGCCACGTTCCGCAGCGACGCTTCCAGATCGAAGACGATACGCGGCGGCGTCACGAAAAAATCCCCCGTCATGAGCACCTCGCGGACGCGGTCACGCCGGGGGCCCTCGAGGCGGACGTACGCCGTGATTGTGCCGCCGGCGCCGGTGTGGCTGGCCGCGAGCATGCCCTCGCCCGGATCGTCGATCTCGGCGACGAATGCGTCGGTGCCGATTTCCTCGTCGTAGTGCCGCGCGGCGAGCGACTCCTCGAAGGCCGTGATTTCTCCGGGCACGGCGGCGATGCGGAGGTGCTCGGCAAAGCCCGCGAGGAGCGCTTCCCGGACCGATTGGAGGGGCGGCGCCGCGCCGATGAGCTCCTTCAGCGTCACGACGCGCTGCGCGGCGGAGTCGAGCGCGCGCCGGGCGAGCTTCGCCTGCGGAACGTTCAACGCGGCGAGCATGTCCGCGGCATTCATGTCGACCAGCACCGTGCCCTGGAAAAACAGCGTATCGTCCTCGAAGAACCCGCCGGTGCCGCTCAACTTCCGCCCGTCCACTTCGATGTCGTTGCGCGGCCGGTAGCGCGCCTCGATGCCGAGCCGGCTCAAGCCCGCCGCCGCGGCTTCGCAGATGCGGCGGGTCAGCTCGGCGAGCGAGGCGATTCCAAGGGTAGTCCGATGCAGGACGAGTTCCCAGCCGAGCTGGCCTTCGTCGAAGTAGATCGCGCCCCCTCCCGTGATGCGGCGGGCGACGCCGATGCCGTGCGCGCGGCAGTGGTCAAGGTTCACCTCGCGCGCCAGGGCCTGGTGGCGGCCCACCAGCGCGGTGGGAGGAAAGCGCAGGAAACGGATGGTGTCGGGAATGGCCCCGGCCTGGCGCGCGTCGATCAGCGCCTGATCGAACGCGATCTGGCGGCGTCCCTCGCGCACGCCGGTATCGATTACGCGGAAGCTCGCCGCCACGTCATGGTTCCCTGCGCTCGACCAGGCGCAACTGGCGGCGGATCTTTCGCAGGTCGCTCCTGCCGGGCTGAAACGGGTAGCTCGCGACATTGCTCGGGGGCGAGTCGCCGTACGGTCGGTCGCAGGCGGAAACGTCGTCGCGGAACTTGCCCGGGCAGCCGGAAGTGCGGAACGCGATCCCTTCGTCGATGATCGCGTCGAGCGCGCTTCCCGGAACGCCGAAATCCACCACCCTGCCCGCGCCGTCAAAGGCCATGTGCTCGACGCGCACGCCGCGGTAGTCGATCAGGTAGCGCGCGAGCTGCACCCGCCGCCACTGGTCGCGCGGGGTCGCCGGAAGATGGTCCATCAGCGAGCCCTTCTCCGGGAAGAAGCAGAACATGTGGCTGTGGCCTCCCAGATCCACCAGGCGCTGCACGAGCGTCAACGCTTCGTGCTCGGTCTCGCCCATGCCGACGATGATGTGCGCGCCGAATTTCTGCGGCCCGAAGATGTCGCGGGCGTCCATCAGGATCTCCCAGTACTTGGCCCAGGTGTGCGGCGACTGGACGCCCTTGCCGCGCGTGCGATCGAAGATCTCGGGCGTCGCCGCGTCGAGCGCGACGGTAAAGATGTCGGCGCCGAGGTCGCGCAGGCGGGCGACGTCCTCGCGGGCCATGGTCGTGGGATTCGAGAGGATCGATACCGGAATCGCAGACGGATCGATGCGGTCGGTCCAGCGCTTGAGCACGGCCACCGCGTCGGCGTCGGAACGGGGATGGGTGATCATCGAGATGCACATGCGATGGAACGGGCTCGCGGCGCCATCGCGAGCGACGATGCCGATGACCGTCTCGAGCGGCACCGCCGGCCAGTCCACCCGGATGAAGTTGCGGTCGGCGTAATCGCGCTCGGCCTCGCGGTGGCGCGCGAGGCCGCAGTACGCGCAGTTCGCGCGGCATCCTTCCGGATAAGTGAGCAGGAGATTCAGGCAGCGCGTGCACGAGCACCGGTGCATCCGGCCACTCATGATGCCGAGCGTCATCGCCGCCGCCGCCGACATCTGCACGTACTCCGGGGAACGCATGTGCGGTGTGAGGATGTTGTAGTTCGGGAGATAGACTCCCTGCGGCGCCACGTTGTTGGACTTCACCCGCGCGCCGTTCTTCATCTCGCGGGGGGTTGCAGCCGGCGCCCGCGGCTGCATGAGCGCGGCCGGGTTGTGGTCCGCTGCGGCGGGAACCATGCCGGCGACGGGTGCAGATTCAGGCCGATAACAGCTCATCGTGTGGTCTCCTTTGCGCGGGCGGGTGTCAGGCCCAGTACTCAGGGTAGGCGATCCAGCCGCGCCGCAGCGCAGCCGGGTCGGACAATGCGCCGCCGCGCGAGCGCACGGCCAGCTCCCGCCTGCGCTCGACTGCCCGCTCGAGCGAGGACTGGAATACGCTACTCAATTCTTCCTCGAATGCGACGTCCGCGTCGCGATCGCCGTGCAACCAGGCTGCCGCGGCCTCCCCGGCGAGCCGGCCCGAGTGAACCGCCGCGGCGATGCCGGCGCCGGTTACCGGGTTGGTGAGCCCGGCGGCATCCCCGGCGAGCAATGCGAGCGTGCCGGCGAGCATGCCCCGCGGCTTCAGCAGTCCGCCGACCGGAATCGCGCCGCCCGTCAGGCCGCGGATCTCGCTGCCGACCCGCCCGCTCCCGACGAGGGCCGCGTGCAGCACGGCAACGATGCTCTTCAGGCGCGCCTTGTGGCGGGGGTCGACCCCCGCGCCGATGTGCGCGACCTCGCCCTTGGGAAACAGCCAGCCGTATCCGCCGGGGATATCCGCGGATAGAAAGATGTCCGTGGCCTCGTGCGGCTGCTTGAGCGCCACCGTGATCTGGCGCGTCTCCACGAGGTGCCGGTTGACCTCGCCGATGCGGCGCCCGACGATCGAGCGCGGACCGTCCGCGCCGATGATGACCGCGGCCTGGAGCGACTGCCCGTCGGAAAGTTCGGCGCACCCCTCGCGCGTGATCGAGCGCACGGCTGTGCCGAAGAGGCAGCGCGCGCCCGCCTGTCCGGCGGCCGCGACGAGGGCCGCATCGAAGGCCGCGCGATCGAGCATGTGGCCGGAGCAATCTTCCTTGGCGTCCGGCGCATCGCGCTCGACGTAGGTCATCATCGCCCGGATCGGCTGGCGCACCGCGGCGGACAGAACGCGGGCTTCGACGCCGATCAGCGCCGGCACGAACTCCGCGCACTGTACCGGCCGTCCGGGCTCGCGCCTGCGGTCCACCGCGATGACGTCGTGTCCGCGCCGCGCCGCCTCCGCAGCGGCGCAGGCGCCGGCGGGGCCGAGCCCGATCACCACGACATCGACGCGTTCGCGGGGCGTCACGCTGCCGCCGCGGCGCGACGATGAAGCTTGATCGCCTGCCCGGTCCTGATCGAGCAACAGGCGTGTTCCTGGATCGCCGGCCGGCCGATTGCGGTTGCGACCGCCAGCGTCCCGTCGGCCGGAAAGGCGATGCCATCGAGACCGGCCATGATGGCATAGGCGTCGGTCACTCGCCGATGCATGCCGGGAGGACGCGCGCAACCGAGAAGAACCTTGTGCCCGGGAATCCGCCGCCGTGCTTCGAGAAAGATTCTCCCGATCTCGCCGGTTGCCGGGGTCATGAAGGTCCCGGGCTTTGCGTAAAACGGCATCACGACGACGAGCACCAGCGATTGAATGCGATGGCGGCTTACGATGTCGAGGGCATTCGCCTCGCCGAGGATGCGCCCGTAATGAAGGCCAATGACGATATGCGGAACGACTTCCATGGACGTCGAGCACAGCGCGGCGAGCGTCGCCTCGAAGTCCTCGACGGAGCGGTCGAGGTGGTAGACCCCGGCAATCGTTTCGCGCGAGCCGATGACGTCCATCATGGCCGTGTCGACGCCGGCGGCTTCCATCGCTCTTGCGCGCGGCTCATCGAGCAGGGCCGAGTGGATCGCAATCCTCAGGTGCGGGAAGTCACGCTTGAGCCGCTCGATGACGGGGTAATAACGCTCGTAGCGGATCTCGTTGCGACGATTGGAGCCGCCGGAGAGCAGGAAACCCCGGAGATCCTGCGATTCAATCATCTCGCGGACCTTGTGGTCGAGCATTTCAGGGCTCACGGCCGGGATCATCGGCTCGAGGATCTTCGCCTGGCAGTGGTCGCACATCAGCGCGCAGCCGGCGGCGGTGACGGAGAACGCGGGGAAGCTGTTCTTGCCGCAGCCCGCGAGCTCGCAGCTCGAATAGGACCTGAATGTCGGCGTGGAAAACCGGATTTCGCGCCCCACCACGCGATGCGCCGCGCGCTCGCATTCCGCGACGAGGGCGGCGTCGAGGGCGGCATCCTCGAGTTCCTCCACGGCGGCAAGGCGATCGTACCAGCTCATGACGGCATCCCATCTCCCCCGCCGCGTTGAGGCTGCGGTGGCGAAAGCCGCATTATAGTATTCGGATTTCGCCGCTTTCGCAGGAGGGCCCTGGCGTGGAGAGGATTCGAGTCTGGCTGGTCGGCGCGGGCCCGGGAGACCCGGGCCTGCTCACGCTGAAGGCTGCGCGGGTGCTGGCGTCCGCCGACGTGGTGGTGCACGACCGGCTGGTCGCCCCCGAGATCCTGGCGCGGGTGCCGCGCCGTGCGCAGCGCATCTATGCCGGAAAGCAGCCGGGCCGCCACACCTTCACGCAGGACGAAATCAACCGGCTCCTGATACGGCTCGCGCGCCGGGGCAAGCGCGTGGTGCGGCTGAAAGGGGGCGATCCGTTCATCTTCGGCCGCGGCGGCGAAGAGGCGCTCGCGCTCGCCCGCGCCGGCATCGCGTTCGAAGTGGTGCCGGGGATTACCGCCGCGACCGGGGTAGCCGCCGCGGTGGGAATTCCACTCACGCACCGCGCCATCTCCCAGGCGTGCGTGCTGGTGACCGGATCGCGGCGCAAGGGCCAACCCGACCTCGACTGGAAAGGTCTGGCGCGTCCCGGACAGACGATCGTCGTCTACATGGGCCTCGCGGGACTCGAGCGCGTCTCGCGCGAGTTGATCGCGCACGGGCTCTCGCCGCGCGCGCCAGCGGCGATCATCCAGAAGGGGACGACGGCCGCTCAACGCTTCATCGCGGGCACGCTCGCGGCGCTGCCGGGCCTCGCGGCCGAGGCGCGCCTCAGGGCCCCGACGCTGATCGTGATTGGAAACGTCGTGCGCCTGCAGCGCCGCCTCGGCCGGTTCATGCCGCAGCTGCGCGCAGGCCCGGCGCCGGTGCGTGCGCGTTCCGGCGCACGAGCGGTGCGTCGTGCGCCGCGGCGAACAACGCGCCCACGGCGCGCGACGAGGCCCTGAGGCGTGATCAGCGGTTGCTTCGGAAACGATTGCGCGCTGCGCCGTTGTCGAGCGCGGCGCGAGCGGCGTCCGCCGCGGCGCGCAGGGTTTCGAAGCGGCCGGCGTGCCTGAGGGCGAGCGCCGCGGCGCATACCAGGCTGTCGCGAACCGGGCCGGCAGCGCCCTCAAGCGCCGCGAGGCCGGCCTCTGCGGCTGCCGCGGCGCTCGCTTCCACATCGAGAGGCGGTCTGTCCTCTTCCTGGGCGCCCGACCCGGGCAGGGGCGCGCCGCGCAGGGGATCGATGCCGAAATCGGCCGGGACGAGGTCGAGTTCCGCCTCCACGCCACGATCGTGGTAGTGGAATGCCTTGCCGCTTGCGCGCAGCGAGGGAATTACGCCGCCCTCGACGCCGCGCACGATCAGCGCCGAGTCGAAGCCGGCTGCGCGCGCGAGCAGCGCGTAGATGCGCGGATAGGCTTTGTGCACGTAGCCGGTGATGAGGTGAGTCCGGCGACGGCCGCGGATGGGACCGGCCAGCACCTCGACCGTGGTGATCGCCGGGCGCTTGACGATGAGCGAGCGCAGCCTTGCCAGATCGTGGAGCTTCGGGCAGAACACCCGCTGATCGACGTAGGACCAGCCGATCGCCGCGTCCGCGACGCGCGCCGCGGCCTCGGCCACCGGCAGTTCCACGGGCGCCCCGGCCGCACGCAGGACCTGGCGGTGGGTCACGCCGTACTTCGGTCCCATGCGCTCGACGCCATGGGATACCGCCGGCAGGCCGCAGGCCGCGAGCACGGGGGCGAGGAACGGCGCCGCGGGCAGCGTGCGCGCGTAGCCGTCATAGGGGTCGGCAATGTCCATGACCTCGTCCGCGTCCGCCGTGGCATCGCGGGTGGCGTCGCGAACCGCATCGAGCACGCCGAGGTTTTCGTCGTCGGTCTCGCGCTTCATGCGCAGCGCGATGAGAAAGATGCCGGCCTGCACCGGATCGACCCGGCCCTCGAGCACGAGCCGCATGCCCGCGCGCGCCTCCTCGCGCGAGATGTCCTTGCTCAACTCCGGGCCGGTGGCGATGCGCTGGATGATCGAGCGCATGAGGGCGGCATCGGCGGCCGCGGCTGGCGCGTCGCTCACACGGACGCTCCGATCCCGGTCCCGCCGCGCAAGTATTTTTCCATTTGCGGGATGATAGCGCGCTGCCGCGCTCCCGCGAGAGTCCTCGCGTGACGCGGGGCTTTTCCGCGGCAGCGGCTTCTGGTGCAGAATGTCGCGCGGGACCGTTCGACATCGGAGCGGGAACGGCAGGGGTCGTCTCCCGATGGAGCGTTGCCATGGCAAGGGAGGGAATTTCGCGCAGGGCATGGTTGGCACAGGCGGCAACGGGCGCAACGCTTGCGCTGGGAATGGCCCGCCTGCGGCAGGCGCTCGCGGCGGGAGCCGTGGCGCCGGGTGTCGCGCGGGTGCGGGGCGATGCGCGCGTGAACGGCAAGCCCGCAGTGCGGGGGACGGAAGTGAAGCCCGGAGACGTCATCACGACCGGACGCGGCGCGGAGCTCGTGGTCGTGGTCGGGCGCGATGCCTTCCTGGTGCGGGCGCAGTCGCGCATCGAGCTGGAGGGCGACTCGGCGCGGCTCCTGGTGCGCGGGCTGCGCGTCGTGACCGGCGCGCTGCTCTCGGTGTTCGAGCCGGGGAAGGACAAGAAGATCCGGACGGCGACGGCGACGATCGGCATCCGCGGCACCGGCATCTACGTCGAGATCGACGGCGCCCGCACCTACGTCTGCACCTGCTACGGCGAGGCGGAGCTGATGCCGGTGGACGATCCCGCCGCGGCGGAGACGGTGCGCACCCGGCACCACGAGGAGCCGCGCTATATCTACCCCCGGGGCATGCCGAGCATGATCGAGAAAGCGCCGGTGGTGAATCACACCGACGCAGAGCTGATCATGCTGGAAAGCCTGGTCGGGCGCACGGTGCCTTTCGCGTACGCCTCCAGCCCGTACTAGCCGCGCATCACTCGTTGATGATTCCCAACCGGACGTAGATCGGCCGGATCTGGCTTCGCAGGCGCGGCACCTTGCGCGCGAGCCAGAGCGCGCCCAGCATGCAGGCGATGCCCCCGGCGGCGAGCGTGTGCGCGGCGCCGATCCAGGAGGCCGCCGCGCCCGCCGCGAGGCTGCCCACGGGGTACATTCCGAGGAAGGCCATGCTGTAGAAGCCCATGACGCGCCCGCGCATGGCGTCCTCGACGATGGTCATCGTGATCGTGGAGATGCCGTTGACGGTGACGACGATGCCCGCGCCGGCGACTGCCATCAGCGCGAGCGAGAGCGCGAAATGCGTCGAGTACGAAAAGACCGCCAGCGCGGCGCCCGCCGCGCCGCACGCCGCCACGATCCAGCGCAGGAGCCCGCGCACGTCCTGGCGCGAGGCAAGGAAGAGGATGCCGCCGAGGCCGCCGACGCCGGCGGCCCCGATCAGGAACCCCAGCGTCTCCGCGCCGCCCGCGAAGACTTCCGCCGCGAAGATCGGCATCAGCGCCTGATACGGCGTTGCCATGAAGCTCACCAGCGCGACGACCGGCAGCAGCAGCCGCACCGGCACGAGGTCCCAGGCGTAGGCGGCCCCGTGCTTGAATCCGCGCCAGATCGAGGCGTGCGCGGGCGGCCGCGCGCGCGCGACGAACGCCATCAGGAGGAGAGGCACGAGCGCGAAGAGCTTGGTCACGCCGTTCACCAGGAAGCAGAAGGCTTCGCTGGAGACCGCCAGCAGCACGCCGGCGATGGTCGGCCCGATCATCCGCGCCGCGTTGTACATGCCGGAATTGAAGGCGATGGCGCTCGGCAGGTCCTCGCGCGCGGGCACCATCTCGGGGAGAAAGGACTGGCGGATCGGCGCATCGATCGCCATCACCACGCCGAGGGCGGAGGCCATCACGATGATGTGCCAGACTTCGACCACGTCGAGCCAGGCGAGTGCGGCAAGCGTGAACGCCGGCACTGCCGCCACCGACTGGGTGAGGAGCAGCAGCTTCCTGCGCTCCACGCGGTCGGCCCACAGCCCGCCGAAGGGCGCGAGCACGAGCACCGCGATCTGCCCGGCGAACGCGGTCACTCCCAGCAGCCACGCCGAGCCGGTCAGCCGGTAGACCAGCCAGCTCATGGCGATCTGCTGCACCCAGTAGCCGATGACGCCCAGCGACTGGCCGAGGAAGAACAGCCGGAAGTTCCGGTGCCGGAACGCGCGCAGGGAATGGATCATTGCACGAACCGCGGGCCGCGCGCCCGCCGTCAGGCGAGCTGCTGCAGCTGCTCGTTCACCTTCGCGAGCGTCGCGGCGAAGCGGGCGAGGCGCTCTTTCTCCTGCGCCACGATGAGCGGCGGAGCGCGTTCAATGAAATCGCGGTTCTCGAGCTTGGCCTGGGCCTTGGCGATCTCCGCCTCGAGCCGCAGCCGCTCCTTGTGCAGCCGCTCGCGCTCGGCGGACATGTCGACGTCGATCTTCAGCATCAAGCGGTAGTCGCCGACGATCGACACCGGTGCGCCGGCGGCGGGCAGCGCGCCCTCGACGATGACCACCTCGGAGAGCCGCGCCAGCGCGGCGAGGTAGGGCACGAAAGGCGCGACCCGGCCACGCTCGCCCTGGATCAGCAGGGGCAGCTTCTGCGAGGGTGCGACGTTCATCTCGGCGCGCAGCGTGCGGCAGGCGTTGGTCAAGTCCTTGAGCAACGCGATCTCCCGTTCCGCCGCCTCGTCCAGCTTTTCCGGCTGCGGCTCGGGGTAGCGGGCGAGCATGATGGAGGGGCCATGCTTTCCGGCAAGCGGCGCCACCTTCTGCCACAGCTCTTCGGTGATGAACGGGATCACCGGGTGCGCGAGCCGCACGATCACCTCGAGCACGCGTGCGAGGGTGCGGCGCGTAGCGCGGCTGCGCGCCGCGCCCCCCGCGGCGAGCTGCACCTTGGCGAGCTCCAGGTACCAGTCGCAGTACTCGTCCCACGCGAGCTCGTAGATCGCGCGCGCCAGGTTGTCGAATCGATACTCGCCGAACGCCCGGTGCGCTTCGGCCTCGGCGCGCTGCAGCCGGCTCACGATCCAGCGGTCGGCGACCGAGAGCTCGACCGGGAGCTGCTCGTCGATCCCGGTGTCGTGCCCCGCGCAGTTCATCAGCACGAAGCGCGTGGCGTTCCACAGCTTGTTGCAGAAATTGCGGTAGCCGTCGCAGCGCGAGAGGTCGAACTTGATGTCGCGCCCGTGGGAGGCGAGGCTCGCGAAAGTGAAGCGCAGCGCGTCGGTGCCGAAGGCGGGAATGCCCTTCGGATACTGGCGGCGGGTGGCATCCGCGATGGACTCGGCCTGCCGTGGATCCATGAGGCTCGCGGTGCGCTTCTCCACGAGCGCATCCGGCCCGATGCCGTCCACGATGTCGAGCGGATCGAGGATGTTGCCCTTGGACTTCGACATCTTCTGGCCCTCGGCGTCGCGCACGAGACCCGTGATGTAGACCTCGCGGAACGGCACCTTGCCGGTGAAGGGCAGCGTCATCATCACCATGCGGGCGACCCAGAAGAAGATGATGTCGAAGCCGGTCACCAGCACCGAGGTGGGGAGATACATGCGCAGCGCCGGGTTGTCGGCGGGCCAGCCGAGAGTGGAAAACGGCCACAGGGCGGAGGAGAACCAGGTGTCGAGGACGTCCTCGTCCTGCCGGAGCTCCGATGATGTGACCTTTGCCCCGGCCCGCACGCGTTCGAGCATCGCCTGCCGGTGCCGCGCCTGCGCTTCCTGTTTCGTGCGCGCGACGAAGATGTTGCCCTCGCTGTCGTACCACGCCGGGATGCGGTGGCCCCACCACAATTGCCGCGAGATGCACCAGTCCTGGATCCCCGTGAGCCACTGGTTGTAGGTGGCGGTCCAGTTCTCCGGCACGAAGCGGACCTCGCCGCGCGCCGCCGCGTCGAGACCGGCTCTCGCGAGCGAGTCCATCTTCACGAACCACTGGTCGGTCAGCATCGGCTCCACCACCGCGCCGGTGCGCCCGCAGCGCGGCACCTTGAGCTTGTGCCGCGTCGTCTCCGCGATCAACCCCTGGTCCTTCAGGTCCGCGAGCACCCTCTCGCGCGCCTCGTAGCGGTCGAGCCCGCGGTAGGCGGCGGGCGCGTTGTCGTTGATACGTGCGTCCGGCGTGAAAATCACCCTCGGCTCGAGCCGGTGCCGCCCCCCGATCTGGAAGTCGTTGAAATCGTGCGCCGGCGTGATCTTGACGCAGCCTGTGCCGAATTCCGGGTCAACCGCCTCATCTGCGATCACCGGTATCTTGCGGCCGGTGAGGGGCAGGAGCACTTGCTGCCCGACGTAGGCCAGGTAGCGGAGGTCGCCAGGGTGCACCGCGACGGCGACGTCGCCGAGCAGGGTCTCCGGCCGCGTGGTGGCGACCACCAGGAAGTCGGCGCCGGAGGCGAGCGGATAGCGGATATGCCACAGCGTCCCGTCCTCCTCCTCGGACTCGACCTCGAGGTCGGACACCGCGCTCTTCAGCACCGGGTCCCAGTTGACGAGCCGGTTGCCGCGGTAGATAAGTCCCTGCTCGTGCAGGCGCACGAACACCTCCGTCACCACGGCCGAGAGCCCCTCGTCCATGGTGAAGCGCTCCCGCGCCCAGTCGCACGAGGCCCCGAGGCGGCGCATCTGGCGCGTGATGGCGGAGCCCGATTCTTCCTTCCAGCGCCAGACGCGCTCGATGAATGCGTTGCGGCCGAGCGCCCGCCGCGAGTTGCCCTCGGTTTCGAGCTGGCGCTCGACCACGATCTGGGTTGCGATGCCCGCGTGATCGGTGCCCGGCTGCCACAGCGTATTGAAGCCGCGCATCCGGTGAAAGCGGGTGAGGGCGTCCATCAGCGTGTGCTGGAAGGCATGCCCCATGTGCAGCGTGCCGGTGACATTGGGTGGCGGCAGCAGGATGCAGTAGCGGCGCGGGTTGGATTCGTCGAGGCCGGCCCGGAAGTAGCCGTTCTGCTCCCAGGTGGAGTACCACCGGGTTTCGATCGCCGCCGGCTCGAAGGTCTTGGCGAGCGCCGCCGCGGGGGAGGACGGATCCGTGGATGCGGGTTTCTCGGCCGCCGCCTCTGCCTCCTTCAGCGCCGTCCTGGCGTCCACCGCGACGCGCAGGTTCTTCAACTGCGCGCGCAGCGTCTCGTCGATCGAGGCGCGCACCATGCCGTTGATGTCGGCCTTGATTGTTGCAAGCGCCGCATCGAGCGCGGCTCCGATGTCCGGCATGAACCGGTCCTGCACGACCTGAGCGATCTGCTGGTCGAGGTCGCGCTTCAACTTCTGGTAGAGCGTGTGCTCGAGATTCTGAGCCTGCACCCGCGAGATGACTTCCCCGGAGGCGGCGAGCGCGGCGGGCAGCCGTTCCGCGGGGACGATCTCGGTCAACGTGGGAATGCCGGGCTCCGCGCCTTGCGTCGCCACCGGCTCCGTCAGCGTCGGAACCTCGGGCGAGTGCGCTGCGGCAGCTGGCGCCGGCGCTCCGCGCAGCCGCGTGAGGAGCGCGTCGGCGCGTTTCAGCAGCTCGTCGCTTTCGTCCGTGCGGTCAGGTTGCTCGGCCATTAACGCAGTGACCGGTCACTGGTCACGAGATTTGCTGAGGTCGTGGGTGCGGATCTCGTAGCCGCGCTCGCGGTAGAAGCGGAAACGCTCCCGCGCGCCCGTGCGGTCGCGCTCATCAAGGCTGACGATCTCGATCAGGCGCCGGAAGCGGCTGAAGAACGGCGGCCACTCGGGACGCAAATTGAGCAGCACCTCGTCGTGCAGCAACCGCTCGCCCATGCAGTCGACGATGACGGGTGTTTCCCCGGCGAGCGGGTCGTCGGGCGCGCAATGCGGCACGAACCCGATCGCGGGCGTCATCCACAGCGCGCGGTCGAAGCGCTGGGCGGCTTCGCGGTCGGGACAGAAGACGGTGACCCTGAGCCCGTGCGCGAACGCCTTGCCCGCAAGCTGGCACGCGGTCTTGAGCTTGTCCTCGACGTGCGTGTAGAAGTCGATCTGCGTCATCTGTTCGCTGCTCGTTGCTCGTTTCTCGACTTTCGTCGCCTCACCGGCGGCGAGAAACGAGAAGCGAGAAACGCATCACTTCTTCGCGGCCCGGTTGACGAGGAACTGCGTGAGCAGCGGCACCGGCCGTCCGGTTGCGCCTTTTTCCTTCCCGCCCTTCCACGCCGTGCCGGCGATATCGAGATGCGCCCACTTGTATTTCCTGGCGAAGCGCGCGAGAAAGCACGCCGCCGTCACCGCCCCGGCGGGACGCCCGCCGATATTCGCGAAGTCGGCAAAGTTGCTCTTCAGGCTCTCCTGGTAGTCGTCCCACAGCGGCATCCGCCACGCCCGGTCGCAGGCGTCTTCGCCCGCCGCGATGACTTCGCGTGCGAGCGCGTCGTCGTTGGCGAAGAGGCCGGTGGCAATGTGCCCGAGCGCAATCACGCAGGCGCCGGTCAGCGTGGCGATGTCGATCACCGCGGCCGGCCGGAAGCGCTCGACATAGGTGAGGGCGTCGCACAGGATCAACCGGCCCTCGGCGTCCGTGTTGAGGATCTCCACGGTCTGGCCCGACAGGCTCTTCACGATGTCGCCGGGGCGGCTGGCGCGGCCGCCCGGCATGTTCTCGGTGGAGGGGATGGCGCCGACGAGGTTGACCGGCAGCCGCATCTCGCCTGCCGCCTTCAGCGTGCCGAGGACGGCCGCTGCCCCGCACATGTCGAACTTCATTTCGTCCATTTCGGCCGCGGGCTTGATCGAGATGCCGCCGGTGTCGAAGGTGACGCCTTTGCCGACGAGCGCAACCGGCTTCTGGTTCCTGGGACCGCCGCGGTACTCGAGGGTGATGAACCGCGGCGGCTCGGCGCTGCCCTGCGCCACGGCGAGCAGCGTGCGCATCCCGAGGCGCTCCATGTCCTCGCGCCCGAGCACGGTCAATTTCATCCGGTAGCGCCGGGAGAGCTCGCGCGCTTCGTCGGCAAGGTGGGAAGGCGTGCACACGTTGGGCGGCAGGTTGCCGAGGTCGCGGGCGAGGGCGACGCCGTGCGTCACCGCGAGGCCCTGCTCGAGGCCCGCGGCGGCACCCTTGTGCGCGGCGCGGTCGACGGAGAGCGCGAGGCGCCGCAACGCCGGGCGGCCGTCCTCGCTCTTGCTCTTCATCCGCGTGAAGCGATAAGCGGATGCACCCGCCACCGCCACCGCGTGCGCGACTTTCCACTGCGCGTCGCGGCCGCCGAGCGGCAGCTCGGTCAAATGGAGCGAGGCTTCCTCGGCGCCGGTGCGGTTGAGCGCAGCGACCGCCGCGGCGACCGCTTCGCGGTACTGCTTGTCGCGGAACTCGCCCTCGCGGCCGAGCCCGACCAGCAGTACCCGCCCGGTCGCGCCGGGCACATCATGCAAGAGCAGCGTCGAGCCGAGCTTGCCCTGCATGTCGCCGCGCCGCACGACCTTGGCGAGGTATCCCCGCGCCGCGCGATCGAGGGCCGCCGCCGCGCCGGAGAGCCGGCGCGTCTCGAACACCCCGGCCACGATGCAACCGTTCGCTCCGGTCTGCGGCGCGCCGCTTTTTATGCTAAATTCCACCGTCCGCCTGCCTTCGAGTTAGAGCCCTGATTCATTGCGCATTCTAGCAAGTTGGAGCGGCACTAGCAGATGATTTTCCGGGCAGCGCTTCTGCGCGAACTTGTGGCCATGGCGGCCGCGACCTTCTTCGTCCTGGTCGGCATCGTCATCACCACGCTGCTGGTGCGGCTGCTCGGGCAGGCGGCGGCGGGCGCCATCACCTCCTCCGGCATTGTGGCGCTCCTCGGCTTCGCGCTGATCAATTACCTGCCGGTGCTGCTCTCGTTGACGCTTTTCATCGCGGTGCTGATGACGCTCACGCGCAGCTACCGCGATTCCGAGATGATCGTCTGGTTCTCCTCGGGCATGAGCCTCACGCAATGGATACGGCCGGTGCTGGTATTTGCCGCGCCGCTGGTGGTCGTGATCGCGTTGCTCTCGCTGGTGCTCTCCCCGTGGGCGGTATCGAGCAGCGAGGAAGTCCGGCGCCAGATGGACAGCCGCAGCGACGTGACGGCAATCGCTCCCGGGGTGTTCCGCGAGTCGCGCCATGCGGAGCGCGTGTACTTCGTGGAGGAGGTGGCCGGCGCGAAGAACCTCGTCGCCAACGTGTTCGTAAGCTCCACCCAGCACGGGCGGCAAGGCGTCATGGTGGCGGCCCGCGGGTTCCAGGAGACAGCGGAGAACGGCGACCACTTTCTCGTCCTGGTGAACGGCCGCCGCTACGAAGGCGAGCCGGGCTCGCTCGAGTACAAGGTCTACGAATTCGACCGCTACGCGATGCGCATCGAAACCGCGGAGTCGCGCGCGCCGCGCACGCCCTCCACCAAGGCGCTTTCCACCCTCGAACTGCTGCGCGATCCGACGCCCCGCAACCTGGCCGAACTGTCATGGCGCCTGGGCGTGCCGGCGGCCACGCTGATTCTCGCGCTGCTGGCGATCCCGCTGTCGTTTGTCAATCCGCGGGCGGGACGCTCGCTGAACCTCATCCTGGCGCTGCTGATCTACATGGTCTACAGCAACCTGCTCTCGATGACCCAGGCCTCCATCGCGCAGTCGCGCGTCGCGCCCCTGGCGGGGCTGCTGGGCGTGCATGCCGTCATGCTGCTGCTCCTCGCCGCGCTCTTCTACCGGCGTCTCATGGTGTTTTCGCTGTTCCGGCTGGTGCGATGAGGACGCTCAGGCGCTACCTCGCGACGGAGATCGTGGCGGCGACCGCCATGGTGCTGGTCGCGCTGCTGATGCTGTTCGCGTTCTTCGATCTGCTCGACCAGATCAAGGATCTCGGGCGCGGCGCCTACAACATGCGCCGCATCGTGATCTACGTGCTGCTGTCGGTGCCGGACCACGCCTATGACCTGTTCCCGGTCGCCGCCCTGATCGGCACGCTGTTTGCGCTCGCGCAGCTGGTGGCGGGCTCGGAATACACCGTGATGCGGACCTCCGGCGTGTCGAGCACGCGCTTCGCGGCGACGCTCGCCTTGATCGGCCTCGGTTTCGCGGCGCTCACCTTCGCGTTCGGCGAGTTAATCGCGCCGCCCGCGGAGCAGCTCTCGAAGCGCGTGCGATCCCTGGCGATCACCGGGGTGGTGGCGCAGGAATTCCGCTCGGGGCTGTGGATCAAGGACGACCGGAGCTTCATCAACGTGATCGAGGTGCTGCCCGATACGACATTGCGCGGGGTGCGCATCTACGAGTTCGACAGCGTGTCGCGGCTTATCTCGGTCAGCTTCGCCCAGCGCGGGCGCTACCAGAGCGGACGCCGCTGGCTGCTGCAGGACGTCGTCCAGACGCGGTTCGACGAGGCGAAGACCTCAGTGCGAAAACTCGCGGAGATGGATTGGCAGTCGGTGCTCGACCCGGACTTGATCGGGGTGCTGCTCGTCAAGCCCGAGCAGATGTCGGCATTGAGCCTCTATTCCTACTCGCAGCACCTGAAGGAGAACCGGCAGAAGGCGCTGCGCTACGAGATCGCGCTGTGGGCCAAGTTCGTCTATCCCCTCGCGGTGGTCGTGATGATGGTGCTGGCGCTGCCGTTCGCCCACATCCAGAGCCGGCAGGCGGGGGTCGGCGCCAAGATCTTCACCGGCATCATGCTGGGCCTCGTGTTCCACTTCCTGAACCGGCTGTTCTCGCATCTGGGCCTGTTGAACAGCTGGTCGCCGCTGGCCACCGCGATCATGCCCACCGTGATCTTCCTCTCGCTCGCGATCGGGATGATGTGGTGGCAGGAGCGGCGCTAACCAGGAATGAGGATCGAGGATTGAGGATTGAGTAAGCTGTCCGGCACATAGCGCCGTTTCTTCTCTCGATCCTCAATCCTCGATCCTGACGATTTTGGTGCCGGCCAGCCGGTCGTGCAGGAACTGGCCGTCGCGGTCGACCATGGCCCACAGGAAACCGGCACCCGCGAGCGCGCAGCCCGCAGCCGCAAACAGGAAGCGGGTAAGGGCGTGACGAAGGCCGAGAGGCGTGCCCGCGCGCGTGACGATGCGCATGCGCCAGGTCTTCATCGGGAGCGTCTGGCCGCCGCGGCGCCATTGCCAGACGTAGTAGGCGGCGGCGATCGCTATGAGATAGACCTGGAACAGCGGGCGCGCCACGATCGCGTCCGCGGCATGCGTCGCCAGGACGTAGGGCAGGGCGGCCACGAGGAACAGTGCGGACAACAGCAAGGCCTCGTAGACCAGAGCGAGCGCGCGCCGGGCGAGACTTGCAGGCGGCGCCTGGAGCTCGCCGGCGAAGCCCATGGGGTGACCGCGTGGCGTGGCGCGGCTATTGCGCCGCCGGCGCGGGCGTTCCCGCGGTGGCGGTGCCGGGTGGCTTCGTGCCGGAGGGCGCGGGGGTGGCGACGGCGGTTGCCTCCTCGGCGGTCTGCGGGTCGGGCGGCGCCGGCGGATCGGAAGGCGAGAAGTCGGGCTGCTGCGCGAGCGAGCGCTGGTAGCGCTGCCACTGGGCCGCCACTTCGCGCCGCTTGTCGGGCGGCAGCTTCTTCAGCGCCTGGTACTTGTCGCGCGCGGCCGCACGCTGCGCGGGCGTCAACTTGGCCCAGTCGACCATCCTCTTCTGCAGGCGCTGCTGCTCCTGCGGCTTCATCCTGGGATACTTGTCCGAGATCTCGACCCACTTCTTGCGGCGCACCGCATCCATGCGATCCCACTCGGAGGCGAGCGGAGCGAGGATTTTCTGCTGCTCGGGCTTCAATTCTGACCAGGCGGGCCTGACGGGCTTCTTCGTGCCGGCCTTGCCTTGCGCCGCAACTGCCGGCACGGCGAGGAACAGCGAGACGATCAGCGCGACGAGCGCTTGAGCCATGAATCGAAGCCCTTGTCGAGGTAGGCGTTGATCGGCAGCTCGTCGGTCAACAGATAGAAATCGATGTCGGTGACCCCGTTGGCTGGCCGGGCGCCCTGCCAGTAGAACACCGCCCCGGTCACGAGTACGAGCGCCGCCGCTGCGATCAGCAGGCGGTGTTGCGTGATCCAGGCCACCGCTTCCCCGACCCAGACCAGGCCGAACACGGTCGCGGGCTGCTCCCGGTAATGCGCCAAGGCGTTTCTGCGCGCTGCGCCGAGCCGCTCGCGCACGCGCGGCTCGAGCTGATCCAGGCCGTCATCCAGGTAGCGGACGAGCTTCCGCGCCAGATCGTGTTCCGGCGGGTTCATAATTTGATTCCCTGTTTCGCCAGAATCACGGCAAGTGCATGGCTTGCCCGCGAGCAGTGCGTTTTCACGCTTCCCTCGGAGCAACCCATTATCTTTGCGGCTGCCGTGACGTCCAGTTCCTCCCAATAACGCAGCAGAAAGGCCTGGCGTTGACGCGCCGGCAGCCTCTCCAGAGCTTTCTCAATAAAAGCAAGCACTTGCGCTCGCTCTGCCTGCTCGGCCGGGGGCTCCGAAAAGCGCGATTCGTCGGCCACCTCGAGGGTTTCGAGAGGGTCGGCGTCCTCGTCGGGGTCGCCCCCCAGCAAGCTCGAGACCGGCAGCGTCCACACCGAGCGCACCTTCTGGCGGCGGAAGTGATCGCGGATGGTGTTCTGCAGGATGCGCTGGAACAGCAATGGCAGCTCGGCGGGTGGGCGCGCGCAATATCGTTCGGCGAGCTTGAGCATGGCGTCCTGCACGATATCCAGAGCCACTGAATCATCCCGAACTGCGAACATCGCCTGCTTGTAAGCGCGGCGCTCGACCTCGGCGAGGAAATCCGAAAGTTCTTTCTGGGTCGCCAGCGGTCACGCCTTGTTCGGGACGCCCGGCTGCCGGGGTGCGGCTGGGAGAGCGCCTCCTGCGCGCTCGCGCACCGGGTCCGGGGCATCTTAGCAAATCGCGAACGGGGTGCAAGCGATGCATTTCCGAATGGCAAACCTCGCTCTATCCTGCTGTTTAAAGGGATATTTTGCTTGACCGGCCGGGCGGCAACCGGTAACGTTACACGTTTCCGATTTGCTCGAGCATTCCATGGAACTCACCGGCGCGGAAATCGTGGTGCGCTGCCTGCAGGAGGAGGGGGTCGAATACGTATTCGGCTATCCCGGCGGCGCCGTGCTGTTCCTCTACGACGAGCTGTTCAAGCAGGACCGTGTCAAGCACGTCCTGGTGCGGCACGAGCAGGGCGCGGTGCATGCCGCCGACGGCTACGCGCGCTCGACCGACAAGGTGGGCGTGTCGCTCGTGACCTCCGGTCCCGGTGTCACCAACGCGGTGACCGGCATCGCCACCGCTTACATGGACTCGATCCCGCACGTGGTGATCACGGGCCAGGTGCCGACCCACGCCATCGGGCTCGACGCGTTCCAGGAATGCGACACGGTGGGCATCACGCGCCCCTGCGTGAAGCACAACTTCCTGGTGAAGGACGTGAAGGACATCGCCATCACCATGAAGAAAGCGTTCTACATCGCGGCCACCGGGCGCCCCGGCCCGGTGGTGGTGGACATTCCCAAGGACGTGACCACCGCAAAGGCCGAGTTCCATTACCCCGCGACGATCGAGATGCGTTCCTACAATCCGGTCGTCAAGGGGCACGCCGGCCAGATCAAGAAGGCGATCCAGGCGCTGATGAAGGCGAAGCGCCCGATGGTCTACACCGGCGGCGGCGTGGTCCTGGGCGGCGCCGCGGAGGAGCTCACCCAGCTCGTGCGCCGGTTGGGCTTCCCCTGCACCAATACCCTGATGGGGCTCGGCGCATATCCCGCGACCGACCGCCAGTTCCTCGGCATGCTCGGCATGCACGGCACCTACGAGGCCAACATGGCGATGCAGCATTGCGATGTGCTGCTCGCGATCGGCGCGAGGTTCGACGACCGCGTGATCGGCAACCCCAAGCACTTCTTTGCGGAACCGCGCACCATCATCCACGTCGACATCGATCCCTCGTCCATCTCCAAGCGCGTGAAGGTGGACATCCCGATCGTCGGCAACGTGCGCGAGGTGCTGCGCGACCTCATCAAGTACCTGGAGGCCGCGAAGGAGAACCCCGACCGCGAGGCGCTCAAGACCTGGTGGACGCAGATCGAGCTGTGGCGCTCGCGCGACTGCCTCAAATACGACCGCGCGAGCCCCATCATCAAGCCGCAGTACGTGATCGAGAAACTCTACGAGGTGACCCGCGGCGAAGCGTTCGTCACCTCCGACGTCGGCCAGCACCAGATGTGGGCGGCGCAGTTCTACAAGTTCGACCAGCCGCGGCGCTGGATCAATTCCGGCGGCCTCGGCACCATGGGCTTCGGACTACCGGCGGCGATGGGGGTGCAGCTCGCGCATCCGGGGGCGATGGTCGCCTGCGTCACCGGCGAGGCGAGCATCCAAATGTGCATCCAGGAGCTCTCGACCTGCAAGCAGTACCGGCTCCCGATCAAGGTCGTGAACCTGAACAACAAGTACATGGGCATGGTGCGGCAGTGGCAGGAGTTCTTCCACGGCAACCGCTATGCCGAGTCCTACATGGACGCGCTGCCGGATTTCGTGAAACTCGCCGAATCCTACGGCCACGCGGGCATGAAGATCGAGAAGCCGCAGGACGTGGAGCCGGCGCTGCGCGAGGCGTTCGGGCGCAAGGACGAGCTGGTCTTCATGGACTTCATCACCGACCAGACCGAGAACGTGTTTCCGATGGTGCCGGGGGGCAAGGGGCTCTCGGAGATGATCCTGGTATGAGGCACATCATCTCCGTGCTCCTCGAGAACGAGTCCGGCGCGCTGTCGCGCGTGGCGGGGCTCTTCTCCGCGCGCGGCTACAATATCGAATCCCTCACGGTCGCGCCGACCGAGGACCCGACGCTCTCGCGCATGACGGTCGTCACCGCGGGCTCGGACGAGGTGATCGAGCAGATCACGAAGCAGTTGAACAAGCTGATCGACGTCGTGAAGGTGATCGACCTCTCGGAGGGCGATCACATCGAGCGCGAGCTGATGCTGGTCAAGGTGCGCGCGGTGGGCAAGGACCGCGAGGAGATGAAGCGCATGGCGGACATCTTCCGCGGCCGCATCATCGACGTCACCGACAAGGACTACACCATCGAGTTGACCGGCACCGGCTCCAAGCTCGACGCTTTTCTGAATGCCATAGACCGCGGCGCGATACTGGAGACCGTGCGCACCGGCGCTTCCGGCATCGGGCGCGGTGAGCGGGTATTAAGAGTTTAGCTGTCGGCACTCAGCGATCAGCCGTCAGCCACCACCGTTTCGGATCAAGCTGAAGGCTGACAGCCGGTGGCTGAGAGCTGTTGACCAAAGGGAACCCATGAAGATCTACTACGACAAAGACGCCGACCTTTCGCTCATCAAGCGCAAGCACGTGGCCATCATCGGCTACGGCTCGCAGGGGCACGCCCATGCCAACAATCTCCGGGATTCCGGCGTCAAGGTGAGCGTCGGGGTGCGCAAGGACGGGGCCTCCTGGGCCAAGGCCAAGAAGGCCGGCCTGCCGGTCAAGAGCGTGGGCGACGCCGTGAAAGGGGCGGACATCATCATGATCCTGCTCCCGGACGAGCATCACGCCCGCGTCTATCACGAGGAGATCGAGCCCAGCATCAAGAACGGCGCGACGCTCGCGTTCGCCCACGGTTTCAACATCCACTTCAAGCAGATCGAGCCGCGTGCAGACCTCGACGTCATCATGATCGCGCCGAAAGGCCCCGGCCATCTGGTGCGCTCGACCTATGTCCAGGGCGGCGGCGTACCCTCGTTGATCGCGGTCTACCAGGATCCGAGCAAGAAAGCGCGCGACGTCGCGCTGTCGTACGCCGCGGCAATCGGCGCGGCGCGCGCGGGGGTGATCGAGACCACCTTCCGCGAGGAGTGCGAGACCGATCTCTTCGGCGAGCAGGTGGTGCTGTGCGGCGGTCTCACGGCGCTGATCCAGGCCGGCTACGACACGCTGGTGGAGGCCGGCTACGCGCCCGAGATGGCGTATTTCGAGTGCCTGCACGAGGTGAAGCTGATCGTCGATCTCATCTACGAGGGCGGCATCGCCAACATGCGTTATTCGGTGTCGAATACCGCCGAGTACGGCGATTTCACGCGCGGGCCGCGTATCATCAACGAGCAGGTGCGCGCCGAAATGAAGAAGATCCTGCAGGAGATCCAGACCGGCCAGTTCGCCAAGGAGTTCATCCTCGAGAACCAGGCCAACGCACCGACGATGAAGGCGATGCGGCGCATGGCGGCGGGCCATTCGGTCGAGGTCGTGGGCGCGCGGCTGCGCGACATGATGCCCTGGATCAAGAAGAACCGCCTGGTGGATCAGTCCAAGAACTAGTGACCGGTGACCGGCGATGAGTGAAGAATCGAAAATCCTCCCCGGCGCGCCATCCGCTTCTCGACTCCCGCCTGGCGGTGGGGGCGGTTACCCGCACCCGATCATCGCGCGGGAGGGATGGCCCTTCATTGCCGCATCGATCACGGCGGCAGTGCTGGTTCATTGGCTCGCCGGCCCGTGGTGGGCGGCGGCTCCCTGGCTCGTCGTCGCCTTCATGGTGCAGTTCTTCCGCGATCCGCCGCGCGCGGTCCCGGGTGAGCCCAAGGCGGTGCTCTCGCCGGCCGACGGCAGGATCGTCGCGGTCGAGCGCACGCGCGATCCCTATCTCGAGCGCGACGCCCTCAAGCTCTCGGTGTTCATGAACGTGTTCAACGCCCATTCCAACCGCAGCCCGGTAGACGGCGAGATCCGCGACGCCTGGCACCACCCCGGCAGGTTCTTCAACGCCGAGCTCTCGAAATCATCCCTGGAGAACGAGCGCCACGCGCTGTGGATCCGGACCGCGGGCGGCGCCGACGTCACCTGCGTGCAGATCGCGGGGCTCATCGCGCGCCGCATCCTCTGCTATGCCGTGCCCGGGCAGCGCCTGGCGCGCGGCGAGCGCTACGGCTTCATCCGCTTCGGGTCGCGCCTCGACGTCTACCTGCCGCCGGAAGCGCGGCCGGTCGCGGCCGTGGGCGACAAGGTCTACGCCACCGCGAGCCTGCTGGCGATGCTGCCCTGATGCAAGACTCGCGCGAGCACAAGCTCTTCATCAAGTCGCGCTTTGCCCGGCGCGGGATCTACTGGCTGCCCAACCTTTTCACGACGATCGCGCTGTTCGCGGGCTTCTACTCGATCGTGCAGGCGATGAGCGGCCGTTTCGAGCAGGCTGCGATGGCGATCTTCATCGCGATGGTGTTCGACGGGCTCGACGGACGCGTCGCCCGCCTGACGCGCACGCAGAGCGCGTTCGGAGCCGAGTACGACAGCCTCTCCGACATGGTGTCCTTCGGCGTCGCGCCGGCGCTGGTGGTGTACGTGTGGGCGCTGAAGGATTTCGCCAGCATGGAGACCGTAGCGTGGCTCGGGCCGTGGCTTACCACCAAGCTCGGCTGGATTGCCGCCTTCATCTATTGCGCGTGCGCCGCGCTGCGGCTGGCGCGCTTCAACACCACGCTCGATATCGCGGACAAGCGCTTCTTCCAGGGCTTGCCAAGCCCCTCTGCGGCGTGCGTCGTCGCCGGGCTGGTGTGGGCGCTGAACGAATACCAGATCCAGGGACGGGACGTGAAGTGGCTCGCGTGGGCGCTCACGCTCATCGCCGGCCTTACCATGGTGAGCAATCTCAAGTTCTACAGCGGCAAGGACATCAACCTGCGAAAGAGCGTGTCGTTCTCGGTGGTGGTCGGCATCACCTTCGGGCTGGTGGCCCTCTTCATGTTCTCCAGTACGCTGCCGGAAATGCTGTTCCTGCTCTTCCTGGCCTACGGGTGCTCAGGCTACGTGATCTGGGGCTACGAGCTGGTGAAGGGGAAAGGGCCCGGCCGGGCGCCGCCTCCGCCCCCGGCGGGCGCCTGAGTTGCGTCGAGAGCGCAAAGCCGCTATATTCTGCCGCCATGCATCATCGCCCGACGCACTCGCTCCGCCTCCGTACCGGCCTGCCGCTGGCCGGCCTGCTGCTGCGCCCCTAAGGCGCACACTTCCCAAACCCACAATCTGTTGTTGGTCCGGCGCGGCGCAAGCCGCGGCGGGAAGACTCATCAACGCGCGCCCGGCGCCACAACCGCGCCGGGAGCCGTAGCAAGCACGGGAGATACGTATGGCTAAAGAGAAGCTCATCATTTTCGACACGACGATGCGCGACGGCGAGCAGAGCCCGGGCGCATCGATGACGAAGGAGGAGAAGCTGCGCATCGCGCGCCAGCTCGAGCGCATGCGCGTCGACGTGATCGAAGCCGGATTCCCCGCCGCGAGCGACGGCGATTTCGACGCGGTGCGCGCGGTCGCCACTATCGTCAAGGGCAGCACGGTGTGCGGGCTCGCCCGCGCCAATGAATCGGACATCCGGCGCTGCGGCGAGGCGGTGCGGGGGGCGGCAAGCCCGCGCGTGCACACCTTCATCGCGACTTCGCCCATCCACATGGAGAAGAAGCTGCGGATGGAGCCCTCGCAGGTGATCGAGCAGGCGGTGCGTGCGGTCAAATGGGCGCGCGAGTACACCGACAACGTGGAGTTCTCGCCGGAGGACGCGGGGCGCTCCGACACCGATTTTCTATGCCGCATCCTCGAGCGGGTGATCAAGGCCGGCGCCACCACCATCAACATTCCGGACACGGTGGGCTATACCCTGCCGGAACATTTCGGAAGGCTGATCCGGACGCTGCGCGAGCGCGTGCCCAACTCGGACAAGGTCGTGTGGTCGGTGCACTGCCACAACGACCTCGGGCTGGCGGTCGCCAACTCGCTCGCCGCGGTGATGAACGGCGCGCGCCAGGTCGAATGCACGGTCAACGGCCTGGGCGAGCGCGCCGGCAACGCGGCGCTGGAGGAGATCGTGATGGCGGTGCGCACGCGCCAGGACATGTTCCCGTGCGAGACCGGCATCGACACGACGCAGATCGTCCCGGCAAGCCGGCTCGTCGCCGGCATCACCGGCTTCCCGGTGCAGCCCAACAAGGCGGTCGTCGGGGCGAACGCGTTCGCGCACGAGGCGGGCATCCACCAGGACGGCGTGCTGAAGAGCCGCGACACCTACGAGATCATGCGCGCGCAGGACGTCGGCTGGCACGCCAACAAGCTGGTGCTGGGAAAGCACAGCGGGCGCAACGCCTTCAAGGCGCGGCTGACCGATCTCGGCATCGTGATCGAGTCCGAAGAGGCATTGAACGCCGCGTTCAAGCGCTTCAAGGATCTCGCCGACAAGAAGCACGAGATCTTCGACGAGGACCTGCAGGCTCTCATCAGCGAGGAGGCCGCCAACCATCTCGAGAGCGAGCACTTCCACCTGGTGTCGCTCACCGCGCATTCCGAGACCGGCGAGTCGCCGTACGCGAAGGTCGTCGTGACCGAGAGCGGACGCGAGCGCACGGCCGAGGCGCGGGGCAGCGGGCCGGTCGACGCGTCGTTCAAGGCGATCGAGTCGATCGCTAAAAGCGGGTCGGAACTCCTGCTCTATTCGGTCAACAACATCACCACCGGCACCGATGCGCAAGGCGAGGTGACGGTGCGGCTCGCCAAGGACGGGCGCATCGTCAACGGCCAGGGCGCGGACACCGACATCGTGGTGGCCTCGGCCAAGGCCTACATCAACGCCCTGAACAAGCTGCACTCGAAGCTGGAGCGGCTCAACCCGCAGGTTTGAGAGCGGTTGGCCGCCCGCCGCGGCCAATCCCGGCTCAGCGGGCCAGCCTGATCGCAATATCCGCGAGGCGACGGCCGAGCGCGATGCAGAGTCTGCGCTCGTGTTCCGTGATGGCCAGTTCTCCGGCGGCTCCCGCGTGATGGCTCGCGCCATAGGGGCCGCCGCCGGAGCGGGTGTTCATCAGCTCCGGCTCCGTGTACGGCAGCCCGACGATCACCATGCCGTGGTGAAGCAGCGGCAGCATCATCGAGAGGAGCGTCGATTCCTGGCCGCCGTGCAAGCTCGCGGTCGAGGTGAAGAGCGCCGCAGGCTTGCCGGCGAGCGCGCCCTTCAGCCACAGCTCCCCGGTGGAATCCCAAAAATGCTTCAACGGGGCCGCCATGTTGCCGAAGCGCGTGGGGGAGCCCAACGCGATCCCGATGCATTCCTCGAGGTCCTTCAGCTCCGCGTACGGGGGGCCGGATTGCGGTAGCGCGGGACCCGCCGCGCCGGCGGCGGCAGAGACCCGCGGCACGGTGCGCACGCGCGCGGCGCAACCCGCGGCGCCCTCGATGCCGCGCGCGACGAGCTGCGCCATCTCCCGCACCGCGCCGGTATGGCTGTAGTAGAGGACGAGGATGTCCTTCATGGGGTGAGAGTATTATATAAACCCCTCTCGTGCGGAGACCTCGCGGTGCCAGTTTCACGAAAGCCCCCGTCGCTGGTCGTGTTCGAGCGCCTCGCGTGGCGGCGTTTCCGCGAGGAGCGCTGCCTGCAGATCGCCTCCAGCCTCACCTTTACCACGCTACTTGCGATCGTGCCGATCCTCACGGTCGCGTTGACGCTGATCTCCGCGTTCCCGGTATTCCGCGAACAGCTGCAGTACGTCGAGGACTTCCTGGTGCGTTACATGCTTCCGGAGTCGGCCGCCGCCCTCGCGGGGTATGCGGAGCAATTCGCGGCGAACGCGGCGCGCCTCACCACGGTCGGCCTCGCGCTACTGTTCGTGACCGCGATCATCGTGTTGCTCACGATCGACCGCGCGTTCAACCAGATCTGGCGCGTGCCGCGCCCGCGCGGCACGGCGCAACGCGTCTTTATCTACTGGGCGCTGCTCACCGTGGGGCCGCTGCTGGTCGGGGCCAGCCTCTCGCTCACCTCGTGGCTGGTCAGCCAGTCGCTGGGGCTGGTGAAGGACGTGCCGCTCGCGGGGGAGGTGATGCTGGACGTCGTCCCGATCCTCCTCACCGCGGCGGCCTTCACGCTCGCCTACATCGCCATTCCGAACCGGCGCGTGCTGGTGCGCGACGCGCTCGCCGGCGGCCTGCTCGCGGCGCTCGCCTTCGAGGGCATGAAGCACGGCTTCGCGCTCTACGTCACGAAGTTCCCGACTTACCGGCTGATCTACGGCGCGTTTGCGAGCGTGCCCCTCTTCCTGCTGTGGATCTATCTGTCGTGGGTGGTCGTGCTGTTCGGGGCGGTAACGGCGGCGGTGCTGCCCGAGTGGCGCGAGCGTGCCACCCAGGTCGAGGCCGTTCCGGGCGCGCAGTTCCTCGACGCGCTGCAGATCCTGCGGGTGCTGTGGGAAGCGCACCGCACGGGGGAAGTCGTCACCGTGCTCCGCCTGCACGGCATTGTGAAGCTCCCTTTCGACCGGATCGAGGCCGCGCTGCACGCGATGAGCGCCGCCCACTGGACCGGCAGGGTGGCAAACGGCTGGGCATTGATCAAGGACGCCGCGGAGGTGAGCGTCGCCGACGTCTATCGACTGCTCGTTTTCAGGCACGGCGCCCGCTTGCCGGCGCGCCAGTCGGGCGAGGAGCTCGATCGCCTTGCGCTCGGGCTCGCGGGCGGCGTCGAAGAGCATCTGGGACTGTCCCTCGAGGAGCTGTTCCACCGGGCGGCCGCCAGCGGCGAGCCGGCGGGAAGCAGCGATCAGCGCTCCGCCGCGAACGTGCTGCGGCTCGGCTGAGGGTTTACTGACTCAGTCAGCCGCTCAGCTGCGGCTGTCGCGCGGCGCCGACACCGTCACCTGCGTGGCGTAGTGCCAGTCGCGCTCCCACGCACGGACCACCAGGGTGGGATAACCGGAACGGCCGAGGCTGCCGTTGTAGCGCCCAAGCGCCCGGTAGAGATCGCCTTTTTCCTGATCTAGATAGTGGCGCAGGATCACGCAGCCGAAGCGCAGGTTGGTGCGCAGGTGGAAGAGGTTGTCATCAGTGCGGCCGATCAACTTGACCCAGAACGGCATCACCTGCATGTAGCCCTTGGCCCCGGCGCGCGAGACCGCGTACTTGCGGAAGTTGCTCTCGACCTGGATCACGCCGAGCACGAGCTGCGGGTCGAGGCCGGCGCGTTTCGCCTCGTAGTGCACCGAGACCAGGAATTCCTCCCGCTGCAGGCGATCCGCGATGCGCGGGGCGAGCCGCTTTGACATCGCGGTGAGCCAGCGCCGCGCTTCCGCCTCGGTATCGAAGGCGAGAAACGGCGTCGCCACGTCGGAGATCGAGCGGTTGAGCGCGGCCCGCACGCTCGCCGAAAGCGGCTCGTAGTCCTGCGAACCGGCACAAACCGCCCCGGGCAGCGCCAAAGCGAGCACCCACCCCAGCCGGAAATACGCGCGAACTAATCCGCCCACACCCTTGATTTTACGGATTTTGCGGCGTCCTGCAAGGCAATAAGTTCCGCCTTGAGGCCGCGCCGACCCTGGTATTCGACCTGGTTCGCCTTCAGCCCGCGCTCGCCGACGACGACACGATGCGGGATGCCGATCAGCTCCATGTCGGCAAGCGCGACGCCCGGGCGCTCGTCGCGGTCGTCGAGCAGCACGTCGAGGCCGGCGGCGGTGAGCTCGGTGTAGAGGGACTCGGTGGTGGCGCGCACCTGCGCGTTCTTGCCCGCGCCGATCGGCACCAGCGCGAGCTCGAACGGCGCCATCGCACGCGGAAAGATGATGCCGCGCTCGTCGTGGTTCTGCTCGATCGCGGCGGCGACGATGCGCGTCACGCCGATGCCGTAGCAGCCCATCTCCATCAACCGCGACTTGCCGGTTTCGTCGAGGAAGGAGAGATTTAACGCCCTGGAGTACTTGTCGCGCAACTGAAAAACATGGCCGACCTCGATGCCGCGGACGATCTCGAGCCGGCCTTTACCGTCGGGGCTCGCATCTCCCGCCACGACGCTGCGAATGTCGGCCACCACCGGCTCCGGGAAGTCGCGGCCGATGTTGACGCCGGTGTAGTGGTGGTCGTCCTGGTTCGCGCCGGCGACGAAATCGGACATCGCGGCGACCGTGCGGTCGGCGATGACCACGCCCTCGAAACCGACCGGCCCCAGGGAGCCCGGGCCGGCCCCGAACCGGGAACGAATGCTCTCGCCGGAAGAAAAAGCAACGGGCTTCTTGACCTGCTCGAGCTTGGCGGCCTTGGAGAGATTGAGTTCATGATCGCCGCGCACCAACAGCAGGACGGGGCGGCCGTCGGTGCCCTCCAGCACTACCGCCTTCACGGTGCGCGCTGCGGGAATGCCGAGAAACGCACACAGCTCGGCGATGGTCTTGACGCCGGGCGTAGGCACCCGCACGAGCGCCGCGGCGGGCTTGCCGCGCGGCCCCGGGGGGAGCGCCTCCGCGAGCTCCACGTTGGCGGCGTAGTCGGAGTCGGGGCAGTACGCGATCGCGTCCTCACCGGAATCGGCGAGCACGTGAAACTCGTGGGAGCCGGAGCCGCCGATAGCGCCGGTGTCGGCCGCGACCGCGCGGAACTTGAGGCCGAGCCGGGTGAAGATGCGTGAGTAGCAATCGAACATCGCGCGGTAGGTCCGCTCAAGGCTCGCCGCGTCGGCGTGGAAGGAGTAGGCGTCCTTCATGACGAATTCGCGGGCGCGCATGACGCCGAAGCGCGGCCGGATCTCGTCGCGGAACTTGGTCTGGATCTGATAGAGGTTCAAGGGCAGCTGGCGGTAGCTCTTCACTTCCTGGCGCACGATGTCGCTCACCACCTCCTCGTGCGTGGGCCCGATGCAGAAATCGCGCTGGTGCCGGTCCTTCAGGCGCAGCAGCTCCGGCCCGAACTCGTCCCACCGTCCCGACTCCTGCCACAGCTCGGCGGGCTGCACCGCGGGCATCTCGAGCTCGATCGCGCCGGCCGCATTCATCTCCTCGCGCACGATTCGCTCCACCTTGCGCAGCACGCGGAGCCCCAACGGCATCCAGGTGTAGATTCCGCGCGCGAGGCTCCGGATGAGTCCTGCGCGCAGCATCAGCCGGTGGCTTACCACCTCGGCCTCGGCCGGCGTTTCCCGGTGCGTCGAGAGGAGGAATTGAGAGACGCGCATGATTTGTCGCAGGACGGCGAAAGCCGCTATTCTACCCAACGCTGCTCGCCCGAGTACAACGTCATGAACTTTTTCGCGCGCTGGCGCTTGCGCAAGTCCGCTTACGACGCCGATTCGGTGTACGTGACCGAGCGCTTCGGGGTGCGCTCGCTGCACATCGGCAGCGATACCGTCCAGAGCGCAATGCGCCTCGCGCGCCCGAACGACCTTGAGCTCGCCTACACCCGCAGCATGATGGCATTCCTGCTGTTCCGTCCGCCGCCGCGCCGCGTGCTGATGGTTGGCCTCGGCGGCGGCTCCCTCGCGAAGTTCATCTACCACCGGCTGCCGGACGCGGTGACCGAGGTGACCGAGGTCAATCCGCAGGTGGTAGCGGTCGCGCGCCGTCTGTTCGAGCTGCCGCCGGCCGATGCGCGGCTCGTCGTGCGGGTCTGCGACGCGGCGCAATTCGTCGCATCGGACGGGGACGCTTTCGACGCGATCCTGGTCGATGGCTACAACGGCGAGTCGCAGGTTCCGGAGCTCGCGACGGAAGCGTTCTACGGCGGGTGCCGGCGGCGGCTCGAGCGCGGCGGCGTGCTGGTCGTGAACCTGTGGGGATCGGACCGCCGCTTCGACGACTACCTCGCGCGCATCGAGGGCGCATTTCCCCGCGGCACCCTGTGCCTGCCGGCGGAGAAGCCGGGCAACGTCATCGTGTTCGCGTTCCGGGATCCCCCGCCTGCCCTGCGGTGGGACGAGCTGGAGCGCGAGGCCCGGACGCTTGAGGGGCGCTTCGCGCTTGAGTTCGGAAGATTCGTGCACGGGCTGCGCAAGATGAACCGCTGGGACGCCGATCGACTCTATATCTCCGAGCAAGCGTGAGTCGCGATTCGCGACTCGACGTCCCAGACCAGGGTATCGCTTGCGTGCGAATTGTGAAAAAATGGACCTGACCAACGGGCTTCAAGGGATTTCCATGATTGACCGCGATGGCTATCGCCCGAACGTCGGCATCGTCCTATGTAACTGGAAGAACGAAGTTTTCTGGGGCAAGCGGATCCGGGAGCACGCCTGGCAGTTTCCGCAAGGCGGCATCAAGCGGGGTGAGACGCCGGAATTGGCAATGTTTCGCGAGCTGCGGGAGGAAGTCGGACTCGCGCCGCAGCATGTGTGGGTTCTCGGGCGCACGCGCGATTGGCTGCGATACGAAGTCCCGGAGCGCTGGCTGCGGCGCGATTGGCGCGGCAATTACCGCGGCCAGAAGCAGATCTGGTTCCTGCTGCGGTTGATCGGCCGCGACTGCGACGTACGCCTGCGCGCTTCCAGCAAGCCCGAGTTCGATGCCTGGCGCTGGAGCGATTACTGGATGCCAATGGATGCGGTGATCGAGTTCAAGCGCGGGGTCTACCAGCAGGCGCTCGAGGAGCTCGCGCCCTATCTCAATCGGCGTCCCCGGGGCGGCGCGCGCGGCAGGCGCGGCGAGCGCGTGAAACCGGCTGGTGCGCCCGAGCCGGGCTAAGCGAGTTCGACCGAGTGGCAGTGCTTTCGCGCTGACGGCCGCAGAGGCACGCCCACCGCGCCACGAAGAAAGTAGCGATGCTGAGAGACTACGCTCCCTTGCCCTTCGAATGGCTGCAGCCCGGGGTCGGCTATGCCCATCCGACGCAGGCCGTGCCGGACAGGGTCACGCTCGACGATCCGGCGACGAGCGTCATGACCGACCTCACCCGCGTCACCGCGGTCATCATACTGCCCGGAGATACGCTGGACGAAGCGCACCGGCGCATGATCCATCGCGGCGTGCGCCTGCTGCTCGTGGTCGATGAGGAACGCAAGGTGGTCGGTCTTCTCACGGCAGCGGATATCCTCGGGGAAAAGCCGGTGCTGGCGGCTTCGGAGCGCGGCCTGCGGCGGGAAGAGGTGCAGGTGTGCGACGTGATGACCCCGCAGGCGCACCTCGAAGTGCTCAATATGGCCGACGTGCGCGCGGCGAAAGTGGGGCACATCGTGGCGACCTTGAAGAAGGCGGGGCGGCAGCACACCGTGGTGCTGGAACGCGACGCGCACGGCCGCCCGCTCGTGCGGGGCCTATTCTCCGCTACCCAGATCGCGCGCCAGCTCGGGGTCACGCTTGAGACAAGCGAAGTCGCCCGCACCTTTTCCGAGATCGAGGCGATGCTGGCGCACTGAGCGTACGCAGTTCATCTGCGCGTGCGCCCGCGGTCTGCGCGTCCAGCGAGCCAACTCTGGGCTCGCTTGATCCATGTCAAGACAGAAGCGCCGGATCGAGCGGACACTGCTCCCTGACTGGAGCTCGATCGGCTTTCCAGGCTCTCGGACGCACTCCAAAGGAAAACCGTTGACAGTTGCTGCGGATACTGTCTATACTTGGTACACAGATTAGACTAAGTCTAATATCTGCGTCGGCAGTAACGGTGAGTGGGTGCTTGCCCGAAGCGGGCATCTGTTTGTTAAGTAATTGATTTAAAGGAGAAACTCATGCAACTCAAGGGTTCCAAGACGCATCAGAATCTGAAGGACGCTTTCGCTGGTGAATCGCAAGCCAACCGGCGGTATCTGTACTTTGCTGCGAAGGCCGACGTCGAAGGCCAGAACGATATTTCCGCGGTCTTCCGTTCCACCGCGGAAGGGGAGACGGGGCATGCTCATGGGCACCTCGAGTACCTCGAGGCGTGCGGCGACCCCGCGACCAACCTGCCGATCGGCAAGACGCGTGACAATCTGAAGGCGGCGATCGCGGGCGAGACGCACGAATACACCGACATGTATCCGGGCATGGCCAAGGCTGCCCGCACCGAGGGCTTCAGCGAGATCGCGGACTGGTTCGAAACGCTCGCCAAGGCGGAGCGTTCGCATGCCAACCGCTTCCAGAAGGCGCTCGACGGGCTGGCCGACTGATCGGAGCCTGCACAATGAAGGCGGAAGGCGGGGTTGCCTTCCGCTTTTTTTGATTCCTCATCCCTCGGAGTGCCAAATGACCGTACGTGAAGGAAGCCTCGAGGCGCCCACCCGGCATCCGCTCGACTGGAAATCCGCGGATTTCTACGACGAGGGAAAGCTCGACAAGGAGCTCGCGCGCGTCTTCGACATCTGTCACGGCTGCCGGCGCTGCGTGAACCTCTGCACCGCGTTTCCGACCCTGTTCGACCTGGTGGACGGGAGCGCGACCATGGAGGTCGACGGGGTCAGCAAAGCGGACTACGGCAAGGTCGTCGACCAGTGCTACCTGTGCGACATGTGCTACATGACCAAGTGCCCGTACGTGCCGCCGCACGCCTGGAACGTGGACTTCCCGCACCTCATGCTGCGCGCCAAGGCGGTCCGGTTCCGCAAGGAGGGAGCGAAGTTGCGCGACCGCCTGCTCACGAGCACTGACGCCATGGGACGGCTCGCGACGATCCCGGTTGTAGTGCAGTTCGTAAACGCGGCCAACCGGACCAAGGCCATCCGCGGCGTCATGCAGACGACGCTCGGCGTGCACAAGGAGCGCATCCTGCCCGAGTACGCCCGCGAGAAGTTCCGCGCCGGCGCCCGGGCCAACGCCTCATTCCCGGCGCGCGACGGAAAGAACACGCCGGGCAAGGTCGCGGTCTTCTCCACCTGCTACGTGAACTACAACGAGCCCGGCATCGGGCACGATCTGCTCAAGGTACTCGCGCACAACGAGGTGCCGGCGACGCTGGTCGAGCAGGAAGCATGCTGCGGCATGCCCAAGCTCGAGCTGGGCGACCTCGAGGCGGTGGAGCGCAACAAAAAGGCCAACATTCCCGTGCTCGCGCGACTCGCGCGCGAGGGCTACGCGATTGTCACACCCGTGCCGTCGTGCACCCTGATGTTCAAACAGGAGCTGCCGCTGATGTTTCCCGACGATCCTGACGTGAAGGCCGTGGCGGAAGCGATGTTCGACCCCTTCGAGTACCTTGTGGCTCGCCACAAGGACGGGCTGCTCAAGACCGATTTCAAGCAGCCGCTCGGCAAGGTTTCCTATCACGTGCCGTGCCACCTGCGCGTGCAGAACATGGGGCAAAAGACCCGCGAGCTGCTCGAGATGGTTCCGGACACCCGGGTCACCACCGTGGAGCGCTGCGCCGGGCACGACGGCACCTGGGGCGTCAAGGCGGAATATTTCGAGAACTCGATGAAGATCGGCCGGCCGGTGTTCCGCCAGATGGCGGAAGCGGGGCCGGACTACGTCAGTTCCGACTGCGCCATCGCCGGCCGCCATATCGTGCAGGGGATGGGCGAGACGAGCGCGCGCAAGCAGCATCCGCTCACGCTGATTCGCATTGCCTACGGATTGTAGAGATGAGAAACGAGAAACGAGAAACGGGAAACGAACCCATGCCACACATCACCCGCGACAGCCTGATGACGCTGGAAGCTTATGCCAGGGCGCGACCGCAGTTCCGCGCCCGGGTCATGGCGCACAAGAAGAACCGCACGCTGGAGCTGGGCGAACACCTGACGCTCATCTTCGAGGACGAGCTGACGGTCCGCTACCAGGTCCAGGAAATGCTGCGCGCCGAGCGCACGTTCGAGGAGGCGGGCATACAGGACGAGCTCGATGCCTACAACCCGCTCATCCCCGACGGGGCCAACTGGAAGGCGACGCTCATGATCGAGTATCCCGACGTCGACGAGCGCCGCCGCATGCTCGCCCGGCTGATTGGCATCGAGGACCGCGTCTGGGTTCAGGTCGCGGGCCATGCCCGGGTAGGCGCCATTGCCGATGAGGATCTCGAGCGCGACACCGCGGAGAAGACCTCGGCGGTGCATTTCCTGCGGTTCGAGCTCGACCCGGCGATGGTGCGATCGCTGAAGCAGGGTGCTGCGCTCGCGGTGGGCGTCGACCATCCCGAGTACAGCCACACGATCGGGGCGGTGGATCCCCCGGTCCGCGCCTCGCTCGTCAACGACCTCGCAGGCTAGCTCGCCGCCGCCGGCAGGCCTTGCGCCGCGGGTGTTCCGCCCCGCCGGGCTTGTGCTATTCTCGCCGGGCGTATGCAGGATTCCCGGATACTTACCAGCATCGGGCGCCGCATCGAGGAAAGCGGGCTTCCGCTCGCCGTGCGGTTGTGGAACGGCGCGAGCGCCGGCGCCCCGCAGCCGCAGGTGACGATTACCGTGCGGCATCCGCTCGCACTGGCGGCGCTTGGGCGTCCCACCGCCGGCGGGCTCGCGGCACGCTACGTCGAGCAGCAGATCGATGTCGATGGGCCGATCCGGGATGTCGTCGGCCTCGGCACGGCGCTTGCCGGGGCGACTGACAGCGCGAGCCTGGCGGCGGGGCGACGGCTTGCGCGCTGGGTGCGGCACACGCGGCTCTACGACAGCAAGGCGGTCCGCAGCCACTACGACGTCAGCGACGATTTCTTCGGCCTCTGGCTGGACCGGCGGCGCGTTTACTCCTGCGCCTACTACCGCCGGGCCGACGATACGCTGGAAATCGCGCAGGAGCAGAAGCTCGACCACATCTGCCGCAAGCTGCGGCTGGCCGCGGGCGAGCGTTTCCTCGACATCGGCTGCGGCTGGGGCGCGCTCGTGATGTGGGCGGCCGAGCACTACGGCGCGCAGGCGCTCGGCGTGACGTTGAGCCGCAACCAGCACGACTATGCACGGACCCGGATCCGCGAGCTGGGGCTGGAAGGGCGCTGCGAGGTGCGCCTGCTCGACTACCGCGATGTGCCGGAGACGCGGCCGTTTGACAAGATCGCGAGCGTCGGCATGTTCGAGCACGTCGGGCGCGACAACCTGGGGGCGTACTTCGGCAAGCTTGCACGCTTGCTGAGGCCGGGCGGGCTGGTTCTGAATCACGGCATCACCCACAACGCCCCGGGGCAACGCGAGTTGGGCAGCGAGATCGGCGAGTTCATCGACCGCTACGTGTTTCCGGGCGGGGAGCTTACCCACATCGCGGTCGTCATGGACGCCCTGTCGTCGCAGGGTCTCGAGTCTTGGGACGTGGAGAGCCTGCGGCCGCATTACGCGAAAACGCTGTGGCACTGGGTAGAGCGCCTGGAGGAGAACCGCGCCGCGGCGCTCGCGGCGGTGGGCGAGAAGCTCTACCGCATCTGGCGCATCTACATGGCGGGCTCGGCGCTCGGCTTCGAGCGCGGTTGGATGTCCATCTACCAGGTGCTGGCGGGCAAGCCCCTTTCCGGCGGCGCGCTCGAGGTTCCGCAGACGCGCGACCACATCTACGCGGGGTAGGTACGCGCCGGGTCCCGTTTCGCCTTTCGCCTGGCGCAGGTTGCCGCCGCGCGCGGCCCAGGGCCAGGAATTCCGGAGCCACGCTCGTCGTTGCCGCGGTGCTGGCTGCGTCCGTCTCCGCGGCGCTCGCGCAATGGCGCGACTGGGACGCCGATTTCGACGAGGACAAGAAACCGTGGAAGGAGATCGAAGCGGGGATTCCTTCCTATCCCAGGACCGCGGACCTGATCCCGTTCGACCCTGGCGCGGTGAGCCCGCACGGCTTCTACGTTGACGCGCGCTCGCTGTCCGTCGGCGAGGACGATGTCGTGCGCTACACGCTCGTGGTGAAAGCGGCCGGGGGCGCGACCAACGTCACTTTCGAGGGCATCCGCTGCGAGTTGCGCCAGCTGAAGTATTACGCGGTAGGAAGGGCGGACGGCAGCTGGGCGCGGGCGCGCAACGCGCAGTGGCGCCGCATCGGGCCACGGGAGGTCGATCGCCACCACCACACGCTCTATACGGACTACCTGTGCTCGGGGAAGAGCCCGGTCGGCAGCGTGAGGGAAATAGTCCAGTTGTTCCGGTCCGCCGCTCCGACGAAATGAGCGACGGGCGCGACCGGCGCTCGGGATCTGCCCGTCCCCCGCCAGCGGGGAATCAGAGCAGCACCAGATTGTCCCGGTGTATGAGCTCCGGCTCGTCCACGTAGCCGAGCCGCGCCTCGATCTCGCTCGAAGGCGCGCGCAGGATGCGGCGGGTCTCTTGCGCGTTGTAGTTGACGAGGCCGCGCGCGACCTCGCGCCGCGACTCGTCGAGGCAGCTCACCGCCTCGCCGCGCTCGAACTCGCCGGTGACCTCGTAGACGCCGATTGGCAGCAGGCTCTTGCCGTGCACGATAAGCGCCTTCACCGCACCGGCGTCGAGGGTGAGGCTCCCGCGCACCTGCAGCTGGTCGGCGAGCCACTGCTTGCGCGCCGCGAGCGTCGCGCGCTCCGCCACGAGCAGCGTGCCGATGCTCTCCCCGCGCGCGAGGCGCGGCAGGACCCCGTCCTCGCGCCCGGACGCGATCACGGTGTGCGCGCCGCTGCGCGCCGCCCGCTTTGCGGCGAGTACCTTGGTCAGCATGCCACCGAGCGCGATGGCGCTGCCGGTGCCCCCGGCCATCGCTTCCAGGGCGGGGTCGCCCGCGCGCCCCTGCGCGATCAGCTTCGCCACGCCGCCCCGGCGCGGATCGCTGTCGTAGAGGCCGTCCTGGTCGGTGAGGATCACCAGCGCGTCGGCCTCGATCAGGTTGGTCACCAGGGCCGCCAGGGTGTCGTTGTCCCCGAAGCGGATCTCGTCGCTCGCGACGGTGTCGTTCTCGTTGATGATCGGGATCACGGCGAGACCGAGGAGCGTGCGCAGGGTGGAGCGCGCGTTGAGATAGCGCTTGCGGTCGGCGAGATCCTCGTGCGTGAGCAGGACCTGCGAGGAGAGGAGATTGTGCTGGCGGAAGCAGGACTCGTAGACCTGGATCAGCCCCATCTGGCCGACCGCGGCGGCGGCCTGCAGCTCGTGCAGGGCGTGCGGGCGCCGTTTCCATCCGAGGCGCTGCATGCCCGCCGCAACCGCCCCGCTCGAGACCAGTATGACCTCGCGGCCCATGCGCCTCAACTCCGCGATTTCTCCGGCCCAGCGCGTGAGGGCGTCGAGATCGAGACCGCGGCCCTCGTTGGTGACGAGGCTGGAGCCGACCTTGACGACAAAGCGCTGCGCCTTTTCCAGGACGGATGACATAGGGTTCGGGATTCAGGACTCGGGATTCAGGGATTTGGTCCGACGCCGCGCTTTCACTGAATCCTGGCTCCTGGATTCTGAATCCTGCTCCAGGTGCTTCATTACCGCAAAGACGAGCTCGCGGCAGCCCTCGCCGGTAAGCGCGGAAATGATAAAGCTTTTGCCCCGCCAGGGAAAATTCTTGAGGAAACGCTTGACGGCGTGCCCGCGCTCCGCGGCCGGAACCAGGTCGATCTTGTTCAAGACCAGCCAGCGTGGCTTGCGATAAAGCGCTTCGTCGTATTTCCTGAGCTCCTGCACGATCGCCCTTGCTTCGCGCGCGATATCGGCGTCCGCGTCGGGCGGCGCGATGTCGACGAGGTGCAGCAGCAGCCGCGTGCGCGCGAGGTGGCGCAGGAACTGGTGCCCGAGCCCCGCGCCCTCGGCGGCGCCCTCGATCAGCCCGGGGATGTCGGCGAGCACGAAGCTGCGGTTGACGTCGGCCCGTACCACGCCGAGCGCGGGGGCGAGGGTGGTGAAGGGATAGTCGGCAACCTTGGGGCGCGCGGCGGAAACGGCGCGGATGAGACTGGACTTCCCGGCATTCGGCATGCCGAAGAGCCCGACATCAGCGAGGAGCTTCAGCTCGAGCTTCAGGCGCCGCCGCTCGCCCGCGCCGCCGCGCGTAAACTGGCGCGGCGCGCGGTTGACACTCGACTTGAAATGGAGGTTGCCGAGCCCGCCGGCCCCTCCCTGGGCGAGCAGCGCGCGCGCGCCGTCGCGGTCGAGGTCGGCGAGGGTCTCGCCCGTCTCGAGATCGCTCACGACGGTGCCTACCGGCACGCGCAGCACGATATCGGGCGCCGATTTTCCGTACTGGTCCGCGCCGCGGCCGTTCTCGCCGTCCCGCGCGCGGTGAATGCGCGCGTAGCGGTAGTCGATCAGCGTGTTCAGGTTGCGGTCGGCGACCGCGTGCAGGCTGCCGCCGCGCCCGCCGTCGCCGCCGTCGGGGCCGCCGCGCGGGACGTACTTCTCGCGCCTGAAGCTCGCCACGCCGTCTCCGCCCTTGCCGGCATGGACTTCGATGATGGCTTCGTCGATGAACTTCATAAACAAAAAAGCCCTGTCGGGTGACAGGGCTTGCGGTGGGCGCCGGCCGGGCTTACGCGGGAACGATGCTCACCGTGGTGCGGCTGCCCGGCCCCTTTTGAGCGAACAGCACGCGCCCCGTCACCCTGGCGAACAGCGTATGGTCGCGGCCGATGCCGACGTTCGTGCCGGGATGCACCTGCGTGCCGCGCTGGCGCACGATGATCGCGCCTGCGTTCACCTGCTCGCCGCCATAGCGCTTTACACCCAGGCGCTTTGATTGCGAGTCGCGGCCGTTGCGCGAGCTGCCGCCTGCTTTTTTGTGTGCCATACCCTATTCCTCGCGTGTCTCTGGACGGCGGTCAGGCTGCGATGCCGAGGATCTCGATCTCGGTGTAGTTCTGGCGGTGTCCCTGGCTCCTGCGGTAATGCTTGCGGCGATTCAGCTTGAAGATGCGGACCTTCTCGCCGCGACCGTGCTTCAGCACCTTCGCCTTTACGCGGGCCCCGGCAACGAGCGGCGCGCCCATCTTGAGCGCTTCGCCATCGGCGACGAGCAGCACCTGGTCGAGCGTGATCTCCTGCCCGACCTCCCCGGCAACTCTCTCGATCTTCAGCTTCTCGCCAGTGGTGACCCGATACTGCTTGCCACCGGTCTGGATAACTGCGTACATGACGCGTTCCGCCTGCACTTGGGAAAGGCGCGCATTCTACAAAAAGCCCGCTGATTAGTCAAAGAAATAAGAGCCTATCGTTGAGATAGGCTCTGTTATCATGCCCCCCTCTTTTCGAGGGTCCCCGAACGGTGACACTGGACGCGATACGCGGCTTCGTGGAAGAGGACCTGCGCGCCGTGGACGCGGTGATCCGCGCCCGCCTCGACTCCGGGGTGCTGCTGATCCGCCAGATCGCCGAATACATCGTGGGCGGCGGCGGCAAGCGCCTGCGCCCCCTGCTTCTCCTGCTCTCGTCCGGCGCGTTCGGGGCCCGCGGCCGCCACTGCCACGAGCTCGCCGCGGTGGTGGAGTTCATCCATACCGCGACGCTGCTGCACGACGACGTCGTGGACGAGTCCGACCTGCGGCGCGGGCGCTCCACCGCCAACGCGCTGTTCGGCAACTCGGCAGCGGTGCTCGTCGGCGATTTCGTCTATTCGCGCGCGTTCCAGATGATGGTGGGAGTGGACAACATGCGCGTGCTGCAGGTGCTTGCCGACGCGACCAACGTGATCGCGGAGGGGGAAGTGATGCAGCTCATGAGCTGTCGCGATCCCGACATCCGGGAGGCCGATTACCTCGAGGTGATCCGCTGCAAGACCGCGAAGCTGTTCGAGGCCGCCACGCGCCTCGGGGCAATTCTGGGCGGGGCGCCGCGCGAGCAGGAGAGCGCGGTCGCCGACTACGGCATGCGCCTCGGAACGGCCTTCCAGCTGATCGACGACGTGCTGGATTACTCCGGCGAGCAGGCGGTGATCGGCAAGAACCTGGGCGACGACCTCGCCGAAGGCAAGCCGACGCTGCCGCTGATCTACGCCATCCGGCACGGGAGCCCCGAGCAGGCGCAGCGGGTGCGGCACGCCATCGAGCACGGCGGGCGCGATGAGCTTGCCGTGGTGATCGAAGCGATACGCTCGACCGGCGCGCTCGACTACGCACGCGAGCAGGCGCGGCGGGAGTCGCGCGCGGCGGGCGAGGCGCTCGGGCGCCTGCCGCATTCAAGGCAGCGCGAATATTTGCTAGAATTGGCAAACTTCGCGGTGACGCGGACGTATTAGCCGTCAGCGGTCGGCCCTCAGCTTTCAGCTTACTTTCCTGCGCGGCCGGGCCGCGCGGTTTTTTTCTGGGCGCCGAGAGCTGCATGCTGAATGCTGATTGCTGATCGCTGTCAGTCGGGGTGTAGCGCAGCCTGGTAGCGCACTGCGTTCGGGACGCAGGTGTCGGAGGTTCAAATCCTCTCACCCCGACCATTCTTTCCCGCCCCCGGGGCCGCGAACGGCCCCAAGCGTGACCTGTTCTCTCGACGCCCGGCGGAGGTTAGGGCACACTAACCCGCTATTGCTGAATCGTGAACCGCAGCCGGTGACCGCAAACCCGCGCGCAGCCGGCCGGCTGCGGGTTCGGAGGTCCCGGCCACGGGCGGAGTCTCAAATTGGCGAAGATCATCCTGGTTGTTCTCGGCCTGCTCGCCGTCTACTGGATCCTGAAAAGCTACCGGCGCCGCGTCGACCGCGGCGGGGAAAGTACGCCCCCCGCGACCGCGGAGAACATGGTGCAGTGCGCGCGCTGTGGGGTGCACCTGCCGCGCAGCGAGAGCATCACCACGCGGGGCCAGTTTTACTGCTCGCCGGAGCACCAGCGGGTGGGTGACGCGGAGCGCGGCGCCGGATGAGCCAGGCCGGCAGCCGCCAGGCGGTGCTGTGGGAGGCGCCGGGCGCGCCCCCCTATCCCGGGGCGCATCCCGAGCAGTTTTGGCGCTCGCTCTTCTACTTCAACGTCTACCGCCTGCTCGTCGCGCTGCTCCTGCTGCTGAGCGTCACGGTCTGGGGAACGAACCTCTGGTTCGGATCCCGCGATCTCGCGCTCTTCGTCGCGACCGACATCACGTACGTGGTCTTCAGCATCGCATGCTTCGTGGTAATCAGCGCGCGCCGGCAATTCGATGTGCAGCTCACGCTGCAGGTGGCCGCCGACATCGTTTTTATCGTGCTGCTGATCCATGCGAGCGGCGGCATCTCCAGCGGCCTGGGGCTGTTGCTGCTCACCACGCTCGCCGGCGCGGGCCTCATCAGCCGCGGACGGCTCTCGCTCTTCTTTGCCGCGCTTGCCAGTATCGGGGTGCTGCTCGAGCACACCTACGCTGCGCTCAAGCTCGACGCCCCCGACTCCCAGTTCGTGCAGGCCGGGCTGCTGTCCGGCGCCTTCTTCGCAATCGCCTGGCTCGCGCACGCGCTCTCCAAGTACACGGTGGCGAGCGAGCGGCTGGCCGCGAAGCGCGAGATCGACCTCGCCAACATGGAGCAGGTGAACCAGCTCGTGATCCGGGACATGCCGGACGGCGTGCTGGTGGTGGACGGGCATGGAACGATCCGCCAGTTCAACGCGCGGGCCGAACGCCTCCTCGGCCCGCTTCCGGCCAGCGGCGAGGCCACGCTCTCCAAGTACGCGCCGCCGCTCGCGGCGCAGTACGAGCAGTGGCGCAGCCGCGCGGGGGTGGACAGCGGCGTCGGCATGCCCTACAGCAGCAGCGAAAGCGCGCGCTTCGTTCCGATCGGCGCGAACCGCGAGCTTGGCGCGGTAATCTTCATCGAGGACCAGACGCGTGTGCAGGCTCAGGCGCGCCAGCTGAAGCTCGCCGCGCTGGGGCGGCTCACGGCAAACATCGCGCACGAGATCCGGAATCCCCTCGGCGCGATCAGCCATGCCGCGCAGCTGCTGCGGGAGGAGCCCGGGATGAACGACACCGCGGAACGGTTGATCAGCATCATCAACGAGAATAGCGGGCGCCTCGATCGCATGGTGAACGACGTGCTGCGCCTGAACCGCGGCGAGCGCGCCCACCGCGAGCGCTTCCGGCTGGCCGCGTTCCTCGCCGGTTTCGTCGAGCAGTTTTCCCAGATCGAGAAAATCGACCCCGGCGTATTCCGCATCGAGCAGCACGCGGACCCCGAAGTGCTGTTCGACCGCAGCCATCTCAACCAGGTGATGTGGAACCTGTGCCGCAACGCGCTGCGTCACTGCCGGCGCGGCCCCGCGAGCATCACGATCCGTTTCTCCCTGGAGCGCGCGCTCGGTGTTGTAAGATTGGACGTGGTGGACGACGGACCGGGCGTGATTCCCGAGGCGCGGGCGCAGCTGTTCGAGCCGTTCTTCACCACCGCCGCGGGCGGCACCGGGCTCGGCCTCTACATCGCGCGCGACGTGTGCGAAGCGAACGGCGCGACGCTCGATTACGTCGAGACGTCGCACGGAGCGCAGTTCACTGTCCGGTGCTGGGCTGGCTAGAGAGACGATGAGCGTAAGCGCGAAATCCCAGGTCCTGGTGGTCGACGACGAAGCGGATATCCGCGAGTTGCTCGGCATGACGCTTGCGCGCATGGGACTCGATGCGCATTGCGCCTCGAGCACCTCGGAAGCCTACGCGCTGCTTGCCCAGAACAGCTACGACCTCTGCCTGACGGATATGCGGCTGCCCGATGGCGACGGGCTCACGGTCGTCGACTACGTCGCGAAGCACCATCCCAGCCTGCCGGTGGCGGTGATTACGGCGCACGGCAGCACCGAGAACGCGGTGGCAGCGTTGAAGGCCGGCGCTTTCGACTATCTCGCGAAACCGGTCTCGCTCGATCAGTTGCGCACGCTGGTACGCTCCGCCCTCAAGCTGCCGCGCCCCGTCCAGCGGCGCGCGCCGGAGGAGGAGGCGACGGCGGCGGCGCCGGGGGTGCCGCAGCTGATCGGGCGCTCGGGGCCGATGGAGGCCGTGCGCACGATGATCGAGCGCCTGGCACGCACCCAGGCGCCGATCCATATCAGCGGCGAATCGGGCAGCGGCAAGGAGCTTGCCGCGCGTCTGGTGCATCATCGGGGCCCGCGCAGCGACGGCCCGTTCATCCCGGTCAACTGCGGCGCGATTCCCGAGAACCTGATGGAGAGCGAATTCTTCGGCTACCGGAAGGGCGCGTTTACCGGCGCGGCCGCCGACCGCGAGGGGTTCTTTCAGGCCGCCGATGGCGGGACGCTGTTCCTCGACGAGGTCGCGGAGTTGCCGGTGCCGATGCAGGTAAAACTGCTGCGCGCGATCCAGGAGAAAAAAGTCCGCAGGGTCGGCGCGACCAGCGAGGAGGGCGCGGACGCGCGCATCATCAGCGCCACCCACCGCAATCTCGCGGAGGAGGTCCAGAACGGAAAGTTCCGGCAGGATCTTTTCTACCGGCTGAACGTGATCGAGTTGAGAATGCCGGCGTTGCGCGAGATGGCCGAGGACATTCCGCTGCTCGCCGAGACGATGCTCGCGCGGCAGGCCGCCGCGGCCGGCGGCAAGACCGTGGGCCTGTCCGCCGCCGCGCTCGAACGGCTGTGCGAGTACGACTTCCCCGGCAACGTGCGGGAGCTCGAGAACGTGCTGGAACGGGCGCTCGCGCTCACCGCCGGGGGCGAAATCCAGGCCGAGGACCTGCAGCTCGCGCCCCCGCGCTTCACGCCGGCGGAGGCGACGGGCGAGCTGTCGGGGCTGCCGTTGCAGGAGCGGCTCGATACCGTGGAGCGCAAGGCGATCCTCGGCGCCCTCGAGCAGACCCACTACAACCGCACCGCGGCGGCGAAACGGCTCGGCATCACGTTCCGGGCGCTGCGTTATCGCATGGAGCGGCTCGGGATCAACGACGAGCTCGATTCCAAGGGCTGACAGCGGTGAGGCGGGAGGGGCGAAGGGGGAAGGGCAGAAGCATATCCCCACCGTCCCTCGTCATCGACGATCTAGGGCTGGCGGCAGGCGTTCCCTTCATCGCCTCGCCGAACTGCGACGCGCGGCCGGGCGCCTGCCCGGTGAGCCTCCTCGTCATCCATAACATCAGCCTGCCGCCGGGGGAGTTCGGCGGGACGGGCATCGCCGAGCTCTTCACCAACCGGCTCGATGCCGCCGCACATCCGTACTACGCGACGGTCGCGGGCGCGAAAGTATCAGCGCACTTTCTCATCCGCCGCGACGGCGAGCTTTTCCAGTTCGTGCCGTGCGGGAGCCGCGCGTGGCACGCGGGCGACTCGAGCTGGAAGGGGCGCGCGTGCTGCAATGATTTCTCCATCGGCGTCGAGCTCGAAGGCACGGACGAGGCGCCGTTTACCTCCGCGCAATACCGGCGGCTCGCCGGTCTCACGCGCGCGCTGAAGGCGCGCTACCCGCTCCGGGACATCGTCGGGCACAGCGATATCGCCCCCGGGCGGAAAAGCGATCC
>Ga0210102_1000007_pt1 | contig 66169 bp, 65 predicted proteins | sample RushOxbow_ThreeS_4_FD_185563 | JGI IMG/M metagenome (GOLD analysis project Ga0210102, IMG submission 185563) | Wetland microbial communities from San Francisco Bay, California, USA, that impact long-term carbon sequestration -... | ecosystem: Environmental > Aquatic > Marine > Wetlands ...
GATGCCGCATCGTCCAGCGTAACGTCGTCCCGTAGAAATCTCGCGAGGCGTCGAACATCCGCTCGAAAAACCGGTAGATCGCGCCATGCTCGTGCTCCGGCTTCAGCATCAGGCTGCACATCATCGGGGTCATTGAGAGCGCAACGCAGCCCGAAATCAGCACCGCCACGCCGATGGTGACCGCAAACTCGCGGAACAGCCGCCCGAGCAGCCCCTCCATGAAGAGTATCGGGATGAACACCGCGGAGAGCGAAATCGTCATCGACAACACGGTGAACGCGATTTCCCTGGAGCCGTCGAGAGCCGCGCGCATGCGGTCCTTGCCCATCTCCATGTGGCGCGTGATGTTCTCGAGCACCACGATCGCGTCGTCCACCACGAATCCGACTGACAGGATGATTGCCATCAACGACAGATTGTTCAGGCTGTAGCCAAGCAGGTACATGGCCGCGAACGTGCCGATCACAGACGTCGGCAGGATCAAGGCGGTGATCAGGGTGGACCGCGCGCTGCGCAGGAAAGCCAGTATCACCAGCACGACCAGGACGATCGAGAGGAGGAGGTGAAACTCCACCTCGTTGATCGATGCCTGTATGAACTGGGAGCGATCATTGATGACGCTGATCTTGACCCCGGGCGGTGCTTCGCGCTCGATCTCCTCGAACAGGCCCCGGATCCGCTTGACCACCTCCACGGTGTTTGCTCCGGGCTGCCGGTAGACTGCCAGCGCGATGTTGCGATCGCCGTTAAGCCAGTTCTTGACCTTGGCGTTTTCGATCCCATCCACCGCCTGGCCGATATCCGCCAGTCGCACCGGCATCCCATCCTGGTAGGCGACGACGAGGTCATTGAAGCTGCTCGCACGCTCGAGCTTGCCCGAGGACTTGACCGTAAAGTTGCGCGTGGTGCCTTCGAGCACACCCGACGGAAGATTGCTGTTCGCGTTCTGTATGGCGGCTACGACCCGGTCGAGTCCGAGGCCGCGCTTTGCCATTGCTTCCGGATTGATGAATACCCGCACCGCGTACTTCTGCTGGCCGAAAACGATCACCTGCGCCACGCCGTTGATCGTGGACAAACGCTGCGCGATATTGGTCTCTGCAAATTCGTTGAGCTCGTGCAGGGGCAGCGTCCTGGCGCTCAACGCCAGAATGATGATGGCGAAATCGGCGGGATTGACCTTGCGCAGGGTCGGGGGCTCGATGCCATCCGGCAGGCGCCGCAGAGCCTGCGAGATGGCCGTCTGCACGTCCTGCGCGGCCGAGTCGATGTCCCGTTCCAGGCTGAACTGCAGGGTGATCCGGGTCCGTCCCGAGCTGCTGACCGAATTCATGCTGTCCACGCCGGCGATCTGGCTGAACTGGCGCTCCAGCGGCGTGGCCACGGTCGACGCCATGATCTCGGGATTCGCCCCGCGCAACTGGGCATCGACGCGTATGGTCGGGAAATCCACGTTCGGCAGCTCGTTCACCGGAAGCGCGCGGAATGCAATCAGACCGAAGATCACGATCGCCGCGACCAGAATGCTGGTCGCGACCGGACGTTCGATGAAGATCTTCGACAGGTTCATGGCCCTCAGCCTCCCGCCTTGGTTTCGGATTTCTGCTCGCCCTTCTTGCCGCTCTTGCTCTTCGACCCTTTGCCTTTTTCCCCGCGCGCCCCGCCCTCGCCGCTGGCAATCCGCACCACGCCTCCCGGCTGGAGCGCCTGAGGAATCTCCGTGACAACCTGGTCTCCCGGCTTGACGCCCCCCGCGATGACCACATCTTCGCCGATCTGACGCGAGATCCTGATGGGTTGAATCTGCACCCTGCTCTCAGCGTCGATCAGGTAGACAAAGCTGCCGTCCTGCCCCGGCTGCACCGCGGCATCGGGCACTACGACCGCTTCGGGCTCGATCTTCAGCACGATACGCACGTTGATGAATTGCCCCGGCCACAGCGTTTCCGCGATGTTTGCAACGCGCGTCTTGAGCAGCACGGTTCCGGTCTGGAGCGTGACCGTATTGTCGACGAAAACCAGCTTGCCTTGCGCCACCGGCGGCCCGTTGCGATCGGGAAGAATTTCGATGCTCATTTCTTTCTCGTTCTGGTGACGGCGGATCTCGTCCAGCTGCCGTTCCGGGATGCTGAAGGACACCAGGATCGGGTCGGTGCTGTTGATCGTGACCAGTGGCGCGCCGCCGCCGCCAGCCCCGGCCGCGACCAGGTTGCCCGGCTTGACCGCGAGCGCCCCGGTACGCCCTGAAATGGGCGCGTGAATCCGCGAGAACTCGACCTGGATGCGCGCCTGCTCCACCAGTGCACGGTCCGCGGCCACCGTGGCCTCGAGCGACTTCGTAGAAGTGACCGCAACGTCGAACTCCTGGCGCGTGATGAATTCGCGCTTGAGCAGCGGCTCAAGGCGGTCGCGCTGGACCTTGGCGTTCTCGAGCTGCGCCTCGTCGCGGGCGAGCTGAGCCTGCGCCTGACGGTATGACGCCTCGAATGTCCGCGGATCGATCTGGAACAGCAGCTGCCCGGCCTTGACCTTGTCGCCCTCCTTGAACAGGACGGATTGCAGGACGCCGGAGACCTGCGCCCGCACTTGCACGCTGTGTTCCGGCTCGACCGTCCCCACCGCCTCGATCAGCACCGGCATCGGCTTCGCGACCACCTTGGCGGTCTTGACAAAAAGCGCGGCGCCTTTTCCTTTGCCCTTGCCTTTGGCCTTTCCCTTTCCGGTTCCGGTCGTCGCTTCGGCGACGGGCGCGCCGCTCTGCTGCCACCACCACCAGGCGCCGTAGCCGCCCGCCGCGACGGCAATGAACACCGCGGTCATGACCAGTCTTCTCATCGCGGTCCGCCCAGATAGGACCCGCCGTCGCTGGCCCCGATCGAGTAATTGAGACGGGCTACGGCGGTGAACCAGTCCAGGAACGACTGGATCCGCTGGACCCGCGCGTTCGACTCATCGACCTGCGCCGTGATGAGATCGAGCAACGACCCGAACCCGCCCCGATAACGGGCAAGAGTCGCCTCCGCCGTCTGCTGTGCCGCGCGCAACTGTATCGCTGTCGTGCTCACTCCGTCGGCCGCCGTCTGCACATCGTAGTACGACTGCCATACCTCGAGCTCGGCCTGGCGCACGAGCACATCACGCGAGGCTTCTGCCTGAGCCGCCCTCGCCTCAGCCTGGCGCACGGTGTAAGTGTGATTGAACCCGGTGAACAGGGGGATGTTGATATTCAGTATCACGCTGTTGGTATCGGTAAACGGGCGATCGTTGGTGTAAAAAGTCCGCCCGGTAGTTCCAGAAATGGTCAGGGTCGGCAGCCCGCTCCGCGAGGCGGCGTCCGCCTGCGCCTGCGCCGACCGAAACTGGGCCTCTGCCGCGATCAAGTCCGGACGACCCGTCTTGGCGCGGTCGAGGATGCTGCTGAGAGACTCTGAAATCTCCCGTATGCGCGGCTCGCCCTGAAACGACTGGATACGCAGCGCGGTGTTCACGGGCAGGCCCACGGCGGACGCGAGCGCACCCCGCGCCTTGTCCAGCTCACCCTTGCTGCGCGTGAGATTCAACAGGGCTTGGGCCACCTGCGTTTCCGCGCGGTAGACATCGGCCGCGGTTGCGAGGCCCCCTTCCCTGCGGCGCTGGGTGGCATCGAGCGAAGTGTTTACGCTCTTCAAGAACAGCTCGTTCGATCGCACCAGCGCCTCGAAGCCCAGGTAACGGTAATAGGCCTGCTCGACCTGTAGCACCACGTCCTGCAACAGCCGGTTCTGAGCCAGGGTCGCCGCCAGCGCCTGGTATTCCGCGGCCTTGACCCGACTTTCGCTTTCGCCAAAATCGTACAGCAGGTAAGTCAGGGTCAACGCCGGACCATACCGGGTCAGCCACGGATTCTGATTGCCGGTCTGACTTCCCGTTTCGCTGCGTTGCCCAAGGGCATCCGCAGTAATCTGCGGTAAGTCGTCGGACCGTTCGATGCCGATGCCGGCGGCCGCAGCGCGCGCTGCGTACCAGGCCTGCCGGGATCGCGGATTGTTCTGGAGAGCGAATTCGGTCAGCTCCGGCAGGGACAGTGGCCGGTCCGCGGCAGGCAACGGGCTGCTGGGCGCGGCGGGAACTTGCGGCAAGGGATCCGGCGAACGCCAGATGGCGCCAGGCGCCACTGGCACGTAGCGCTCGGTGTCGAAGGGATCGCGATTGAGGGCTTCCGGCGCCGCAACGGCAGCAAACGCCGCTCCCAGGAAGAGCGCCGGGACGGTCCTCAGACATACCGTTTCAAGAACCAGAATACGACCTCCAAGAGCCCGTACGCGACTACAGTTGCCGGGTCCTCCGAATGGTTCTTTTTCCGGCGTTATCTGAGCCTAGAACCGCGAGTCGGCGAATCATAGCACAACACCGTTTTTCCACGCCGCCACCGCGAGTTAGGCCGATTCAGCCGCGCCGCGCGCCGTCCGAATCGAAGCTACTTATTCACTAATAAAATTTATACATCGGACGGCAGCCTGACGCGTGCTAACCTTCTCGCCTCCAGTTGATGTCACCGCCACCTCTCGCTTCGCATTGATGTCCCGGCTCGTCAATCCCCACGGCGGCGGAAAATTGCGTCCCTTGATGCTCGAGGGCGCGGCGCTCGCCGAGGAGCGCAGGCGCGTGCAGGCGCTCCCGAAAGTCGCCGTAAGCTCGCGCGAGAAGGGCGATCTCATCATGCTTGGCATCGGCGGCTTCACGCCGCTCGAGGGTTTCATGACGCACGCCGACTGGCGGGGCGTGTGCGACGGGATGCGGACGGCGAGCGGGTTGTTCTGGCCGATCCCGATCACGCTGTCGACCGATGACGCTACGGCCGCCACCTTCCATACCGGCAAGGAAATCACCCTGGTCGACCCCGACAACGGCGATCTCCTCGCCACCATGAAGGTGACCGAGAAATACAAGATCAACAAGGCGCACGAGTGCGCGACGATCTTCCGCACCACGGATATCGAGCACCCCGGCGTAAAAATGGTGATGGAACAGGGCGAAGTCAATCTCGCCGGATCGGTAAAGGTGCTGTCCGAGGGCGGCTTCCCCGAGCGCTACGGCGCCCTCTACATGACCCCGGCGCAGACGCGCGCGGCATTCGAGGCAAACGGCTGGTCGACAGTCGCCGCATTCCAGACCCGCAACCCGATGCACCGCTCTCACGAATACCTGGCGAAAATAGCGATCGAGACCTGCGACGGCCTGCTCGTCCATTCGTTGCTCGGCAACCTCAAGCCGGGCGACATCCCCGCCGACGTTCGCACGCGGGCAATCGCGGTCCTGGTCGAGAAGTATTTCGTGAAGAAGACCGTGGTGCAGTCGGGCTACCCGCTCGACATGCGCTATGCCGGACCGCGGGAGGCGCTGCTGCACGCCCTCTTCCGCCAGAACTACGGGTGTTCGCACCAGATCATCGGGCGCGATCACGCCGGCGTCGGCAGCTACTACGGGCCGTTCGACGCGCATCACATTTTCGACGAGATACCGCGGGATGCCCTCGAAACACGCCCCCTCAAGATCGATTGGACGTTCTGGTGCTACCGGTGCGGCGGCATGGCATCCGACCGCACCTGCCCGCATGCGCCCGAAGACCGGCTTTTGGTATCCGGCACCAAGCTGCGAAAATGGCTGTCCGAGGGCGACCCCGTTCCCGCCGAGTTTTCGCGCCCCGAAGTGCTGGAAATCCTGCGGGAGTACTACGCCCGTCTCGACGCGGCCGACAAGGTCGAGGTCAAACTGTCCGGCCACTCCGCGCGCTGACGGCGCTGCTGTTTCGGACGTCCTGACCCCAAAAAAAAGCCGCCTGTGAAGGCGGCTTTTTCGCGAGCTTCCGCTCTGCGATTACGTCAGTCGATGATGTGGTAGACCGGCGCCTTCTCCATTGCCCACTTGCCCGTAGTCCGGTCGTAGCGGGACAAGGTGAAGCAATGCCAGTTCTTGTCGTCCAGCTTCATGTGATCGCCCCGGTAGTAATACCCCGGCCACCGCGTTTCCTCGCGGAACAGCGTGTGATGGGTCACCGACTCCGCGGCAAGGAGCCGGTGGTGCAGCTCCCACACGCGCTGCAGCTGGTGCAGGTCTTCGGCGCCCATGCGGCTCATGTCCTCTTTCAGCATGGCCAGCAGCTCGAGCCCGCGGTTGAGCAACTGGCCGTTCGTCATGTAATGAGCGCTGATACCGCCGACGTACTCGTCCATGATCTTCTGGAGGCGCTGCAGACCGTGGATCGGCAGCAGGTAGCTCGGCGATACGGTCCCGGCGACGATCTCGTTGCGGCCGACACGGAAGTTCTCCATCGGCTGGTAGATGGTATTCTGCAAGTCGCGAACCTCCTGCTCGCTGACCTGGGGCTGTTCCCTGCCTTTTTCCATCACGTACTTGACCGCCGCCTTGCCGGCGATCCGGCCTTCCGCGAAGGACCCTGACGAGAACTTGTGGGCGCTGCCGCCGATGGTGTCGCCGGCGCCGAACAGCCCATCGACCGTCAACATCCGGTTGTATCCCCACTGGTATTCCGCGGGGGCATAGTCTTCCGGCCCGCTCGCCCACGCGCCGGAGCAAGTGGCGTGCGAGCCCATGACATAAGGCTCGGACGTGGTGAGCTCGGGGTTGATGAGCTTGGGGTCGATGTTCTGCGACGCCCAGACGACTGCCTGCCCGATCGTCATGCCGAGGAAGTTCTCCCAGCCGACCGTCTCTTTGTGGGGATCCTGGAATGCCTCCTTGGTCACCATCCGGATCGGGCCGCGGCCCGCCTTCATTTCCTCCAGGAAGGCGTGATTCCTGAGGCACGTCGGCACCGGATGATGGTCGACGTATTCGCCCACCAGCGCCCGGGTGTGCTCGGTCCACTTCGACTCGTACTCCTCGCCGTAGCCGTTCTGGGTGTAGGTCTTCAGGTGCAGGAAGTAGGCGCCGACGGGGCCGTAGCCGTCCTTGAAGCGCGTCAGGACGATGCGGTTTTCCATCTGCGTCATCTTGGCGCCGACCTGGATCGGGAGCCCGTACGCGGAAGCGCTGCTCCAGGGCGCGTACCAGGTGCGCCCCATGCCCTCGCCCACGGCGCGCGGCTTGAAGATGTGCGACGCTCCGCCCGCGGCGATGATCACGGCCTTGGCGCGGAACACGTGGTAGTCGCCCGTGCGCACGTTGAATCCAACCGCGCCGGCAACGCGGTTGGCCTTCGCGCTATCCATCAGCAGATGCGTGACCATGATCCGGTTGTAGACCTCGGTCGCGGCCTTGCGGGCCGCCTCGGCGACGATCGGCTTGTAGGACTCGCCGTGGATCATGATCTGCCACTTGCCTTCGCGCTGGTAGCGTCCGGTCTTGGGGTCCCGCATCATCGGCAGGCCCCATTCCTCGAACTTGTGCACCGACGAGTCCACATGCCGGGCGACGTCATAGCCCAGGTCCTCGCGCACCAGGCCCATGAGGTCGTTGCGGGCGTAGCGGACATGGTCCTCGGGCTGGTTCTCGCCCCATTGCATGCCCATATAGCAGTTGATGGCATAGAGACCCTGGGCGACGGCACCGCTCCTCTCGATGTTCGCCTTCTCGATGCAGACGATCTTCAGGTCGCGCCCCCAGTACCTGGACTCATAGGTCGCCCCGCAGCCGGCCATGCCGCCGCCGATGACGAGGACGTCCGCGTCAACGAAAACTGTTTTCCTGCCCCCGAACAGTCCCATCACACGACTCCCTGCTTGAATTGATCCTGGCGCAACGCGGGCAATCCTCCTTTGATCTTGAGCGCTTCCGGTTCGTGCGCAAGTTCCTGTTTCGCGAAATCCTCGGGGCGCGGCGCATCGTACTCGGCCGGTCCCTTGATCGATCCCCACGGCGTCGTGCGGATCGGCGACACGAAGTTCTTCTCACGGCCGTCGCGGAACTTGAGCCGCCACGAAATGGTCGCCTTGGCCTCTTCCCGAAGCACCCGGACACTGTGGCCCAGCGGGGCGAAGTCGGCATAGCCGCGGCAATCAATGGCGTGTTGCGGGCAGGCCTTCACGCAGGAGTAGCACTCCCAGCACATGTTCGGCTCGATGTTGAAGGCCCGCCGATAGGTCTTGTCGATGTGCATGATGTCGGACGGGCAGATATCCACGCACTGCCCGCAACCGTCGCACCGGGTCATGTAGACGAAGGTTGGCATGGTTTACCGTCTCCCTGAATGAAGGCCGATCGTGGGCTGTGGTCAGTAGTGCCGGGGCTGCCCGCGGGCAATGCCGAAGGTCTCGGGCTTGTCGGCGGGCGCGGGCAGGTTGCTCCTGAAGCCGATCGCGTTGGAAACCCTCTTCTCGAAGGCTGCCGCGGGCTTGAAAAACATGTGCGCGAACTTGGACCACGGCACCGAGCCGAACAGCACCGTCGTGGCGAGGATATAGAGGCCGAACAGCACTCCCGTCCCGCCGCCGGCCGCCGCCCAGACCAGCCCCAGCGTGACGCTGGCAAGCAGCGACAGGATGAACAGGTCCGCGTGCACGATGCGCAGCGGCGAATTGCCCTCGGCGAGGACGTCGACGCGTATGAAGAACCAGAACCAGTAACCGCCCAGGCATGCCATCAGACCCCCAAGCCACCAGAGCTGCGGCAGGAGCGTGGGCGTCGGTGTCGCCGGCGTCGGGTAGGCAAACACCATCACGGCGGTTGCGATCACGTAGATCACGAACCCGTACATCGTCAGCAGGTGCGCAATCCGGCGGCGCACGTTGCAGAATTCCCCGGATGCCAGGACGTCCACGACGCAGGTACTGATGGCGATCGACACCAGCTCGCCGCCGCCGATTGTCTTCGACCCCTTGCTCTTCGATTTCCGCCAGTTCTCAAAAAAATACCTGGCGCTCCCCTTATGGACGATGTCGAACAGCGTCCCTGCGGCAACCAAGACGATCATGATGACGATATAGGTCTGCATCACGGCGGGCGATATGGACGCCGAAAGTACGGCAAATGGATTGCTGGTGAACATCATGGCCCCCTGTTTACTCTGCTGATTCTAAACGTGAAGCCAGCGGCGCACTCAAAAAAAAAGGTTATGCAGCCATAGAAAAAACTTAGCACTGCATCGGGTACAATGCCGCGGGAGGTAAGGTCTGAAAATCTGCATCGTATCCGACAGTCACGACCATCGCGAGCCGCTTGCCGCAGCCGTGGCGGAGGCGAAGGCGCTCGGCGCCCAGGCGGTACTGCACTGCGGCGACCTGGTGGCGCCATCCACGCTGCATGCGATCATCGGATTGGAGCTGCCAATCCACCTGATTCACGGCAACAACGCGGGTGACTTGTACTACCTGTCGAAGTGGGCGCACGAGCCCAAGAACCGTCTGCAATACTATGGCCAGGATGGCTCTTTCGGCCTGGCGCAGCGGCGGATATTCATGGTGCACTACCCGCATTACGCCAAGGCAATGGCTCTCACGGGGGACTACGACCTGGTATGCAACGGCCATGAGCACCGCGCTGTCGTTGAGCGCATCCGGAACATCAAAGGGGGGGTGACGCTAAGAATCGATCCCGGGACGGTCGCGGGCGTGAGCGCGCCCGCAACCTATATCCTGGGCGATCTGCAGACCCTGGAATTCGAGACCCGGCCGGTTCCCCTTTGAAGCGCATGCGCATCGCGCAAGCAGGAGTCGCCGACCGGCAGACACGGCCAGAGGACAGGTACTACGAGTGCCCGAGCGACCCGTTCGATCGACAGGAGGCCATATGATCCAACGCGACGAGTATGTCGAAAAGCTCAAGAAACAGCTCGACCAGTGGAACGCCGAGGTTGCCAGGTGGGAGTCCAAGGCGAAGGCGGCGCAGGCCGGTGCGCGCGCGGAATACGACAAGCAGCTGCAGGCGTTCCGCCACCAGCGCGATCAGGCGCTGGAGCACATGCATCGCGTCCAGTCGGCCTCCGGCGAAGCCTGGATGGACCTCATGCGCGGCGCCGATGACGCGTGGGCGAAGATGCACGAAGCGTTCGAAAAAGCGCGCTCGCACTTCCAGAAGTAGCGGCCCGGACGGCGTAACACGCCGGCACGGTGGCCGGCCGCTCCTTCAATCGCAGTTGTCGAGAACGATGACGCGCAGCCGGCTTCCAGCCCTGATCACCGCGGCGCTTGCCCTCGCCACCGCAATCGTCGTCAACGAACCTGCGGCGCAGGCGCAGATTGTTCGGAGCGAAGCGCACGATTTCCGGGTAGTGCGCCTGGTGGAGGGCCTCGAGCACCCTTGGGGGCTCGCATTTCTGCCCGACGGCCGCATGCTCGTCACGGAGCGCCCGGGACGCCTGCGTATCGTGAACAAGGACCGCAAGCTCGATGGCGAGCCCGTTACCGGCTTGCCGGCGATCACGCCCCACGGCCAGGGCGGATTGCTGGATGTCGCCCTCCATCCGCGTTTCGCGGAGAACAGCCTCGTCTATATCTCCTATGCGGCGCGTGGCGAAGGCGGAGTGAGCACCGAGGTCGCGCGCGGCAGGTTGTCGGGAGGGCGCCTGGAGGATGTCCAGGTCCTGTTCCGCCAGCTGCCCAAGTCGGGCGGTGGCCGGCATTTTGGCTCGCGGCTCGTGTTCGACCGGGCCGGATTCCTCTATATCACGCTCGGCGACCGCGGGGAGATGGAGCGCGCGCAGAAACCCGGCGATCATGCCGGCTCCGTGATCCGCCTGCACGACGACGGGCGGGTGCCGCAGGACAACCCTTTCGTCGGGAAGCCGGGCTGGAAGCCCGAGAAATACACGCTGGGCAACCGCAATATCCAGGGCGCAGCGCTCCACCCCCGGACGGGCCTTCTGTGGACGCACGAGCACGGGCCCCAGGGCGGCGACGAGGTCAACATCATCCGCGCCGGCGTCAACTACGGCTGGCCGGTGATCACCTACGGCGTTCAGTACGTGATCGGCACGAAGATCGGCGAAGGCACGCACAAGACCGGCATGGCGCAGCCGCTCCACTACTGGGTGCCCTCGATCGCGCCCTCGGGCATGGCGTTCTATACCGGGGACCGGTTTCCGCGCTGGCGCGGCGACCTCTTCGTCGGCGCGCTGCGCGACCAGATGCTGGTCCGCCTGAGGCTCGACGGCGAGAAAGTGATCGCGGAGGAACGGATGCTGAAGGACACGCTGGGGCGCATCCGTGACGTGCGCAACGGTCCCGACGGGCTGCTCTACCTGCTGACCGACGATCCCCGCGGCGTGCTGGCGCGTCTCGAGCCAGCCGGCTAGTGCCGGTCTAGCTGCTCGCACCGCATTCACAAGAGGAGGAAGTCCCCATGAAACGCCGTCCCGTTCACCGCCGCGCGCACGCATCGCGCCGGAAATCCGCAGCTGGCAAAACCGCACCCCGGTTCAAGGTCCGTTACAGCTGTCCGCCCGAGTTCTACGATCCGAAATCCTACAGCCACGTGGTGGAGGTGGAAGGCGGCCGCCTGCTGTTCGTGTCGGGCCAGGTTCCCGTGAACGCGCAGCGGCAGCTCACGAGCAGGGATTTTCACGAACAGGTCGGGAAGGTCTACGACAACCTGGAAACCGTGCTCAAGTCGGTTGGCGCCGGGTTCGAGAACGTGGTGAAGACGACCAACTATCTGACCGACATCTCGCAGGCCAAGGTTTTCCGCGAGGTGCGCGACGCGCGCTTTGCCCACGTGAAGACCCGCCCCGCCAGCACGACTATCGTCATCACCGCCCTCGTCGAGCCCGAGTTCCTTCTCGAGATCGAGGTTGTCGCCGCGGTGCCCGCACGCTAGGCGGGTCCCACCCTACGCGGCCTCAGGCTGCGGCCCGGCGCGGTTCTTCCACCAACACGGGATCCGGCTCCGCGGCGGCCGCGGGCGACGCTACGGCGGCTTGCACCGTCTCCACCAGGGATCCCAGGTCATCCAGCGGCGGCAGCTCTTCCAGAGAGCTCAAGTTGATGTCGTCGAGGAACGCCCGGGTCGTCGCAAACAACTCGGGGCGGCCCGGCACTTCCTTGTGCCCCACGATGTCGATCCAGCCGCGCGCTTCCAGCGCCTTGATGATTCCTGGCGACACCACCACGCCGCGGATTTCCTCGATGTCGCCGCGCGTGCACGGCTGGCGGTAGGCGATGATGGCGAGCGTCTCCAGGACCGCACGCGAATAGCGCGGCGGCTTCTGCGGGCTGATGCGGTCGATGAACTTCTGCATTTCGGGCCGCGCACGGAAGCGCCAGCCCGAAGCGACGTGCGTCAGCTCGACGCCCCGCCCCTGCCAGTCCCGGCGCAGATCCTCCAGGACCCGGCGCAGCGTGTCGCTCGAGGGCTCCTCATCAAAGAGTTTCTTCAGTTCCGAGAACGGAAGCGGCTCCGGGCTCACCAGTAGCACGGCTTCCACGACGGTCTTCATGTGTCCGGGATCGAAATTAGGCATATCCGTTTTTTCCTATCATTCCACGGCCATGAGGTGGCCGGTTTTCAATCTCACGTGGATCGGCGCGTACGCCGCCTGCTGAGTGACCTCGATCAGGCCCTCGCGCGCCAGCTCGAGCACCGCCAGCAAAGTCACGACCAGCACCGCGATACCCTGCCGCGGATCGAAGAGCTTCCCGAACTCGACGAAGCGCGTATCCTGCAGGCGGCGCAGGATGCGGGTCATGTGCTCGCGCACCGACAGCTGCTCGCGCGTGATGCGGTGATGCCGGTTCCTGGCCGCGCGTGTGAGCAACGTCAGCCACGCCGCCCTCAGGTCCTCGGCCCTCACTTCCGGCAGCCGCTCCGCGACCGCCTGGTCGAACAGCACCTGCACCATCGAGAAGTCGCGCCCCGACTGCGGCAGCTCGTTCAGTCGCTGCGCCGCGAGCTTCATCTGCTCGTACTCCAGCAGCCGCCGCACCAGCTCCGCCCGCGGGTCCTCCTCGAGCGCCCCCGCGGCCGGGCGCGGCAGCAGCATCCGCGACTTGATCTCGATCAGCAGCGCGGCCATCAGCAGATAGTCGGCGGCAAGCTCGAGCGAGCGCGCGCGCATGAGCTCGACGTAATCCAGGTATTGCGCGGTCAGCCGCGCCATCGGGATGTCGAGCACGTTGATGTTTTCCCTGCGGATGAGGTAGAGCAGGAGGTCGAGGGGCCCCTCGAACTGCTCGAGGACTACCTCCAGCGCATCGGGCGGGATGTAGAGGTCGTGCGGCACCTCGAGCACGGGCTCGCCATAGACCATTGCGATCGGCGCGAGCGCCACGGGGTCGGTCATGGCCGTCCTTTCGGCGCGCGCCGCGGCGGCAGCTGCGGGAATTCGGGGGGGAGTTTGCCTGCCGGCTGGCGGGAGCCGCCGGTTACTGCATCCGGTCGAGAGGCCAGAGGGCCACCGCCCGGAAGAGGCGATGCTGGCATACGCGCATTCTACAGCCTTTTGAAGCACCGCGCGCGTTGAACGGCGCTCCAATATCGAAACCTGTACTCCGGGCCCTACTTTCGTCCGTTCCGACGCGCGAAGTTAAAGCAGCTCGACGGGGTCCGCGTTTAACTAACTGTAGTTCAGGCCCATGACCTGCTTCACCTCGCGCAGCGTCTCCTGCGCCAGCTTGCGCGCCTTCTCGCACCCGTCCGCGATGATCGATCGCACCAGCGTCGGATCGTCCAGATAGCGTTGGGCCCGCTCGCGAATCGGCTTCTGCTCCTCGAGGACGGCATCGATCACCGGCTGTTTGCACTCCAGGCAGCCGATCTTCGCGCCGCGGCAGCCCTCCTGGACCCATTGCTTGCGCTTCTCGTCCGAATAGACCAGGTGAAACTGCCAGACCGGGCATTTCTCGGGAGTGCCGGGGTCGGAGCGCTTCACCCGCGCCGGGTCCGTGGGCATGGTGCGGATCTTGCCGGCGATCGCTTCGGCGTCCTCGCGCAGGCCGATCGTATTGTTGTAGGACTTCGACATCTTCTGCCCATCGAGCCCCGGCATCTTGGAGGCTTCGGTGAGCAGCGCCTTCGGCTCGGAGAGAATCACCTTGCCGCCGCCTTCGATAAAGCCGAACAGCCTCTCGCGGTCGCCCAGGGGCAGGTTCTGCGCTTCCTCGACCAGCTCGCGCGCAGCGGCAAGCGCATCCGCATCCCCCTTTTCCAGGAAGCGGGTGCGCAGCTGGCGGTAGAGCCGCGCGCGCTTGGCGCCGAGCTTCTTGATCGCGGCCTCCGCTTTCTGCTCGAAGCCCTCCTCGCGCCCGAACACATGGTTGAACCGGCGCGCGACCTCGCGCGTGAACTCGATGTGCGGCACCTGGTCCTCGCCCACCGGCACGAGGTTCGCGCGGTAGATCAGGATATCGGCGCCCTGCAGCAGCGGGTAGCCGAGAAATCCGTAGGTCGCGAGGTCACGGTCGACCAGCTTCTCCTGCTGGTCCTTGTAGGTCGGGATGCGCTCGAGCCAGCCGAGCGGCGTCACCATCGAGAGCAGCAGGTGCAGCTCGGCGTGCTCCGGCACCCGGGACTGGATGAACAGCGTCGACTGCGCGGGGTCGACTCCGGAGGCGAGCCAGTCGATCACCATTTCCCACACGTTCTGCTCGACGACCTCCGGGGTGTCGTAGTGCGTCGTCAGCGCATGCCAGTCGGCGACGAAATACAGGCACTCGTACTCGTGCTGCAGCTTCACCCAGTTCTTGAGCACGCCGTGGTAATGCCCGAGGTGCAACGCGCCCGTCGGACGCATGCCTGACAATACGCGGTTGACGAACATCGTGGCCGGCCCCCCGAATCTAGATGATGCTCGTCAGCCTGATGAGATCGCTCACCGGGATGCCGAACAACCCGGCAACCACGGCCATCAGCGTGCCGATCGCCGGCCACAGCAGCGCGCCGAGCACGCCGGTCACGAGCAGGAGGATGAGGATGAGAAAGCCGTAGGGTTCGATGCGCGCCACGCGCCACGCGAGGCGATGGGGGAGCAGGCTCACCAGGATGCGCCCGCCGTCGAGCGGCGGCAGCGGCACGAGGTTCAGCACCATGATGATGATGTTGAAGAACACGCCCGCGGCTCCCATCAGGGCGAGCGGCAGCCCGAAGTAGCTTCCCGGCATCGACAAGCCCACCTTCAGCACCACCCCCCAGCCGAGCGCCATCGCGAAGTTGCTGAGGGGGCCGGCCGCCGCGACCCACAGCATGTCGCGCTTGGGGTGGCGAAGATTGGAAAAATTGACCGGCACCGGCTTGGCCCAGCCGAAGATGATGCCGCCACCGAAGAGCTTGGCGAACCCGAGGAGGATCAGCGGCAGCGCGACCGTTCCGAAGGGGTCGATGTGACGCAACGGATTGAGGCTCACGCGTCCTTCCAGATAGGCGGTCATATCGCCGAAATGCTTGGCGACGTAGCCGTGCGCCGCCTCATGCAAAGTAATGGCGAAAATCACCGGCAGCGCGTAAATCGCAATAACCCGAACGAGGTCGTTCAACTCCACGGTGGTGGTTGCGCGGCGGGCGCTGAGTGACGGATAAGGGGGGCATTCTAGCAGAGCGCCCCCGAGGCCCCCCCGGGTCGCCCGCAACCAAACTCCGGTTGCAAACGTATATGGATCCATGATCCGGATTGGCCCGCGGCTCGTCGCCGCCATCTTGATGGCTCTGTCTGCCTCCTCAACACAAGCGGCAACCTGCGCCGCAGAAAACGGCGCACAGCGCGTCGCGCTGCTCGAGCTCTACACCTCGGAAGGCTGCAACAGCTGCCCGCCCACGGACCGCTGGGTGAGCGAGCTGCCGCGCCGCGGCTTATCGCCGGAGCGCGTCGTGACGCTCGCATTCCACGTGGACTACTGGAACTACCTGGGCTGGCCCGATCCATTTTCCAGGGCGCAGTTCAGCGAGCGCCAGCGGGCGGCAAGCTTGCGCAACCGGGCGCGCGTGGTGTACACCCCACAGTTGCTTCTGAACGGAAGGGATTACCGGCGTGGCGCCGTGTTCGACGACTTCGGCGAGCGCCTGAACGCGCTCGGCCGCAGCCCCGCGCCGGCGAGGATCAGCCTGCAAATGCAGACAGACGGCCCCACCGCGCTCGGCGTGACCGGCACTGCGACGGTCGCCGATGCCGCGGCGCGCGGCGGCGCCCAGGCCTACCTGGCACTGTACGAAAACAACCTCTCGAACGACGTCTCGGCCGGAGAGAACAGGGGCAAGCGGCTGCGCCATGATTTCGTCGTGCGCGAGCTCGCGGGCCCCTTCCCCGTCGACGCCGGCGGCGAGGCCCGGTTACGGCATCACTTCAGTCTCGACCCGCGCTGGAAATCCGGCGACTTGCATGTGGCGGCGTTCGTCCAGAGCGAGCGCTCTGGCGACGTGCTGCAGGCGCTCGCTTCGCCCGCCTGCCGCTAGAATTTTCTTCCCGACTCAGGCGACGGCCTGGCGCAGGCGGCTTTGCGCGGGAACGTGCTGCGCGAGGAATTCCATCTGGTCCGCGAGGATGCGGCGGTTGGTGAGTATCAGGTATTCGGCGCGGTTCGGCACGTACGGCAGGTAGATCAGCTCCATCCCGGCCTGCTCCGGCGTGTGGTTGCCCTTGCGCTCGTTGCAGGCGCGGCAGGCGGTGACCGAGTTCATCCAGGTGTCCTTGCCCTTGCGCGAGAACGGCGTCACGTGATCGCGCGTGAGCCTGGAGATGGGGAACATGCCGCCGCAATAGGCGCAGACCTGGCGGTCGCGGTGAAAAAGCTCCCGGTTGTTGAGCGGGGGCACCTGGCTGAAGGACTTCATCGCCATCGCCTTGCCCTTGATCGCGATGATGCTGGAAGCCGTGATGCTGGAGCGCCTGCCGGTCATGCGGTTCATGCCGCCAAAGATGGTGAACGCGTGCGCGCCCATGGCCCAGGCAACCTGGTCCTTGGAGTAGTAGTAGCAGGCGTGCTGCCAGCTGATCCAGCGATGCGGCACACCGTGCGTGTCGAGCGTGAGAATCAGCGGGTAACCGCCCTGCTGCACCGCCCCTAGTTCGGTCGCGATATCCATGCGCTGCATCGATTTCATTGCACCGGCGATCGGTACAGGAGGAAATTTACCAGATTTTTGAATTTGAGGCAGTTTTCGGACTCGCGATGGCGCCCGGGCCGGGCGGGAACGGTGGGAGGCGGTTGGTGAGACGCAGTGCAGCAAGGTATAATGACGCTCAGTGATTAGAACCCTACCCGAGTGCCGCTGCCGGCTGTTGTAACCTTGATTCCAGCCGTCACCTCCCCTTCCCTGCAGGACGCCCCCGCCACCGCAAAGCCGTCCTTTTCCGCGCTCGGATTGATTCCCGAGCTGCTGCGTGCTGTCGTCGAGCAGGGCTACACCGAGCCGACGCCGATCCAGATCAAGGCGATTCCGGCCATCCTGCAACGCCGCGACGTGATGGGCGCTGCTCAGACTGGAACCGGCAAGACGGCGGGTTTCGCGTTACCGCTGCTCCAGCTGCTCGCCCCCCAGGCCAACACGAGCCTGTCTCCGGCGCGCCATCCGCTACGGGTGCTGATCCTTACACCCACCCGCGAGCTCGCGGCGCAGGTGGAGGAAAGCGTGCGGACCTACGGCAAGCACCTGCCGCTGCGCTCCACGGTCGTATTCGGCGGGGTGGACATCGGCCCGCAGATGAAGGCACTGCATGCGGGCGTCGAGATCCTGGTCGCGACGCCCGGGCGGCTGCTCGACCATCTCCACCAGAAGAGCCTCAACCTGTCGCGGGTGGAGTTCCTGGTGCTCGACGAAGCCGACCGCATGCTCGACATGGGCTTCATCCCCGACATCAAGCGCATCCTTGCGGTGCTGCCCAAGCAGCGGCAGAACCTGCTCTTTTCCGCCACCTTTCCGGACGAGGTGCGCAGGCTCGCCAAGGAGCTGCTGCACGCGCCGGTGACGCTGGAAGTCGCGCCGCGCAACGCCCCGGCCGATCTGGTTTCGCACCTGGTCTATCCCGTTCCCGCCTTGCGCAAGCGCGCGCTGCTCGTTCACCTCGTCCGCTCGCGTGACATGCGGCAGGTGCTGGTGTTCGTCCGGATGAAACGCGACGCGAACCGGCTGGCGCGGCAGCTCGTGCACGACGGCGTCAATGCCAAGGAAATACACAGCGACCGCACCCAGGCCGAGCGCATGCAGGCGCTCGAGGACTTCAAGCAAGGCAAGGTGCCGGTGCTCGTGGCGACGGACATCGCGGCGCGCGGACTCGACATCGAAGAGCTGCCGTTCGTGATCAATTTTGAGCTGCCTCACACCGCCGAGGATTACGTGCATCGCATCGGCCGTACCGGCCGCGCGGGGTTGCCGGGCGAGGCGATTTCCCTCGTCAGCCCGGACGAGATGAAATACCTCGAGGACATCGAGCAGCTGCTCAAGCGCAAGCTGCCCCGGGCCGCCGCACCGGAGTCCCTGGCCGAGAGCCGTCATCCCGCGCGCCCACGGGAGCCGCGCCACGAGCGTGGTGCGGACCGCCATCGCCCGCGGCCGCACCACGAGCCCAAGGTGCAAACGCACGCCAAGGCGCAGCCCGTAGCTCCCCGGACTTCCCAGCATGGCTTCGACTATTCCAAGCCCTACGAACCCGCGGCGCCGGCACCCGCCTCGAATCTGAGCACTGTTCCGCCGGTGCAGAGACGGCACCACCGCCCTACTGCCGCCTTGCTCGGCGGCGGCCCTGCGAAGCGCGAACCTCACAAGTAAGTGAGGTGATGGAAGCGCTGAGCGGCCTCGAGCTCGCGTTCTTCGCCGTAGTCATCATCCTGTCGTACACGATCCGCGGCAGCGCCGGCTTCGGCGGCGTGACCGTGCCCCTTCTCGTCTGGATCATGTCGCTGAAGACGGTGGCGCCGATGGTGGCGTTCCTGGGACTGATCTCCTCGCTCGCCATTCTGCGGAACGACGTGCGCCACATCGCCTGGCCCGACCTGTGGCGGGTCATACCGTGGTGCGCCGGCGGAGTCCTGGGGGGACTCTACTTTTTCGAGACGCTCGATGCCCGCACGCTGGCGCAGGCGCTCGGGGTCTTCGTGCTCGCTTACGGGACGTGGGCGCTCCTCGCCACGCTGAGGCCATGGGAGATCCGGCTGCCGCTGCGCGCCGTCGTCCCGGTGGCGGGCGCAGTCGGCGGCTTCGTGGGGACGATATTCGGGTCCAATGCCGGGGCCTTTTTTGCCATCTACCTCGATCTCCTCAAGCACGCCAAGACGCAGTTCCGCGCGACCGTGGCGGCGATCCTGTTCGGACTCGGCATCCTGCGGGTTTCCGGCTACGCGGCGATCGGCGCTTATGACCGCGAAGCGCTCATCGCCTGCGCGGCGGCGCTGCCGCTGATGGCGATCGGCGTCGTGCTCGGCAACCGCATCCACGCCGATCTCGACCAGCTCATGTTCAAGCGTTTCGTCGCGGTGGTGATGATCGCGAGCGGCGTGCCCCTCGTACTGCGCTAGACTTGGCCAGAACCGGAAATCCATCATGACCACGCAGGTTGCAGCCGGGCAATTACGGCGCATGTTGCACGATGGCGGCGAGATCGCCCTGCTCGACGTGCGCGAAGCCGGTCAGTTTGGCGAATCGCACCTCCTGTTCGCAACACCGCTGCCCTACAGCCGGCTCGAGCTCGACATCGGTGCGCTCGCGCCCAGGAAATCGGTGCGCATCGTCCTGTGCGACGACGGCGTGCTCGGCGTGGCGGCGCGGGCGGCAAGGCGCCTCCAGGCGCAGGGCTACACCGATGTCTCCGTGCTCGAGGGCGGCACCGCGGCGTGGTCGGCGGCGGGTTACACGCTCTACAAGGGCGTCAACGTTCCGAGCAAGCTGTTCGGGGAACTGGTCGAGCACGCCTGCCACACGCCGCGCGTGACGGCGCAGGAGCTCGCCCGCATGCGCGCCGCGGGCGAGGATTTCGTCATCCTCGACGGGCGGCCGCTGGCCGAATATCGAAAGATGAACATTCCGGGCGGCATCTGCTGTCCCAACGCGGAGTTGGCCTATCGCCTCTCGAGCATTGTAGGCAATCCCCGGACCCGCATCGTGGTGAATTGCGCAGGCCGCACCCGCAGCATCATCGGCGCGCAGACACTGATCAACTTCGGCGTCCCGAATCCCGTTGTCGCGCTGGAGAACGGCACGCAGGGCTGGGTGCTCGCCGAATTCGAGCTCGAGCGCGGCGCCTCGCGCAAGTACCCGGATGAGGTCCATGCAGCCGCCCTGCCCGCGTTGCAGGCGTCGGCAAGACGGCTCATGACGCGGTTCGCGGTCAGGAGCGCCCCCGCCGCCGAGGTCGGGAGGTGGCTGCACGAGGCGGACCGAACCACCTACCTGTGCGACGTGCGCACGCCCGAGGAATTCGCGGCGGGCTCGATTCCAGGGGCGGTGCACGCGCCCGGCGGCCAGTTGATTCAGGCCACCGATCAGTGGGTCGGCGTGAGGGGGAGCCGCATCGTTCTGATCGACGGCGGCGAGAACATTCGCGCGCCCGTGGTCGCGAGCTGGCTGCAGCAACTGGGCCACGAATCGTGGGTGCTCGAAGGCGGCGTACTCTCGGGACTCACGGGCGCCCCCGCGCCCAGGCCTGCCCTGGCGGCGCTTCCGGGTCTTTCGGCCACCGAGCTCAAGCCGGCGCTCGACGCGGGCCGTTGCGGCGTGCTCGACCTTGGCGCGAGCATGGACTTCCGCAAGGCCCATGTTCCCGGAAGCCGCTGGAGCACACGCGCCCGCGTCGCGGCGGACGCGCGCAAGGAACGCCATTCGATTGTGCTGGTGGCGCGAGATCCCGATGTCGCGCGGCTGGCCGCGATCGATCTGCTCGAGACGGGGTTACCGGACGTGAAGCTGCTCGACGGCGGACTTTCCGCGTGGACGCGCGCCGGTTACCCGACCGTATCCTCCCCCGCCGACCCCCCGGACGCGGAATGTGTCGACCACCTCTTCTTCGTTCACGACCGGCATGCCGGCAACCGCGAGGCGATGAGGCAGTACCTCGCGTGGGAAACCGGCCTCCTCGCCCAGCTCGACGAGCAGGACCGGGCGCTGTTCAAAATTTGACGTCAGTTGACCTGCAGCTTCAGGTCGCGCACGACCTTGCCCCACTTGGCGTACTCGACCCGGACAAATTCTCCGAATGCCTTCGGATCGGTGGCGACGATATCGGTACCCGCCCGCTGGAACGCCGTCCGCACCTCCGTCGTCTGGAGCAGCCTCGTCAGCTCGCTCTGGAGGCGCTTGATCGCAACCGCCGGGGTTCCCCGTGGAGCGAGCACGCCCGTCCACAGCGACGCATCGTAGCCGGGCAGCGTTTCCGCGATCGTGGGGACGTCCGGCAGCTCCGCAGAGCGCTTGGCGGTCGTCACCGCAATGATCCGCAGCTGGCCCGCCCTGTAGCTCGGAAGGATGCTCGACAGGCCGAGGCAGCCGATCTTGATCTGCCCGCCCAGCAGATCGGCCCGCACCGGGCCGCTGCCCTTGTACGGAACGTGCACCATGTCGATACCCGCCATGCTGACGAACAGTGCCTGGAACAGGTGCATCGCGCCCCCCTGTCCCGAGGATGCATAGTTGTGCTTCCCGGGCTCCTTCTTAGCCAGCGCGATCAGGTCCTTCACCGACCTGACGGGGAGCGAAGGATGCACGGTGAGGCCGTAGGGCTGGCTCGCGATCTGCATAATCGGCGAGAAGTCCTTCAGCACATCGAACGGCACCTTCCGGTAGAGGTTCGGGACGATGACGTGCGGCGATCCCGTGCCAAGCAACGTGTATCCGTCGGGATTCGCCTTTGCCGCCAGGTCCGTTCCGATCAGGCCCCCGGCGCCGGTACGGTTGTCGATCACCACCTGCTGCCCCAGGGCATCCGGCAGCCTTGTCGCGACGATACGTATGAGCACGTCAGTCGAGCCGCCCGCCCCGAATGGAATGATCATGCGAATCGGCTTGGTGGGATACGATTGCGCCGCCCAACCCCAGGAATTTGCTGCCATGACCAGCGTGCAGGCGCACGCCAGCCTCCAAAATATCGCCTTCCTCATCTTGTCCTCCTCCATGTGCCGGTTCTCGTTTCGGGCGGCTCTCGGGCCGTGCCGTCGAAACTGGCACAATCATAACATCGCCCGGAGCGCTCGCAGAAGTCCGGAATCGTTTCCGCCCTGGCGGCGACCGGCCGCGTGCTACCATCTTCGCGGGTTCACGGAGGTCTCCATGAACGACACCCGGAGCATGGTGCGCTTTCCTGGCTCGCTCGGCGGCACCCTCGCCGCCCGCCTTGACCTGCCGGCCGTCACACCTGCCGCCTTCGCGCTGTTCGCCCACTGCTTTACCTGCTCGAAGGAAACGCTGGCGGCATCCCGCATCAGCGCGGCGCTGGCCGCGCGCGGCATCGCGGTGCTGCGTTTTGATTTCACCGGGCTCGGCGGCAGCGACGGCGAATTCGCCAATACCAATTTTTCGTCGAACGTCGGCGACCTGGTCGCGGCCGCCGCATGGCTGCGCGCGCACCACGAGGCACCCCGGCTTCTCATCGGCCACAGCCTGGGCGGGGCCGCGGTGCTCGCGGCGGCGCGCGAAATCCCGGAGGCAGGGGCGGTCGCGACGATCGGCGCGCCGTTCGAGCCCGAGCACGTACGGAGCCTCCTCGGGCGGGCGCTGCCCGAGATCGAGGCGGCGGGCGAAGCCACGGTCGAGCTTGCCGGGCGCGCGTTTCGCGTGAAAAAGCAGTTCCTCGAGGATATCGGCAGCCGGGACAGCCGCGAAGCCATCGCGAGCCTGCGCAAGGCGCTGCTGATCTTTCACTCCCCGCGCGACACCACGGTGAACATAGACAACGCGGCGCAGATCTTCATGGCAGCAAGGCACCCCAAGAGCTTCGTCTCGCTGGATGACGCCGATCACCTGCTCACGCGCAGGCCGGACGCCGAATACGTCGCGGCGGTGCTCGCGGCCTGGGCGAGCCGCTACATCGGCGCGCCGGCGATCGAGGCGCGGCCCGTTCGCGCCGGCGAGCCCGGGGTTGTCACGGTCGCCGAGACCCGCGAAGGAAAGTTCGCGCAGGCAATCACCGTCGGCAGGCACCTCCTGCGCGCGGACGAGCCGGCTGGCGTGGGCGGCACCGACAGCGGGCCCTCGCCCTATGACCTCCTGCTCGCAGGACTCGGCGCGTGCACGGCCATGACCGTCCGCATGTACGCGGACCTGAAACAGCTGCCGCTCGACAAGGTGACGGTGCGCCTGCGGCACGAGAAAGTGCACGCCCAGGATTGCGCGGAGTGCGAGACCCGGGAAGGCAAGATCGATCGCATCGAGCGCGAGATCGAGCTGGCCGGCGAGCTGGATCAAGCCCAGCGCGCGCGCATGCTCGAGATCGCCAACAAATGTCCGGTCCACCGGACCCTGCATTCCGAGATCTGGATACCCACCCGGCTCGCGGAGAGCAGCGAGGAGAGGGGCGTCAAACCTGAACCTACCTGAAGGTTGTTGCTCCTCTCACCTCTCACCTCTCGCCTCTCTCCTTCCGGCTCTCATGTTGGCGATTCGCAATCTCTCCAAGTCCTACGGCGGCGCGCGGCCGCGCGAGGTGCTGCGCAGCGTCTCGCTCGAAGTCCGGCGCGGCGAATATGTCGCCATCGTCGGCGAGTCCGGAATCGGCAAGTCCACGCTCCTCAACCTGGTCGCGGGGCTCGATGCCCCGGATCACGGGAGCGTCGTCCTCGACGGCAAGGACATCGCCTCGCTCGATGACGCTGCGCGCACGTTGCTGCGCCGGGCGAGTATCGGCTTCGTATTCCAGGCGTTCCACCTGCTGCCCCATCTCACGGTGGCGCAGAACGTCGCTCTGCCCCTTGCTCTCAACGGCACGGACCCCGCGCAGGCGCGGGCGCGCCTCCTGGAGATGCTCGGCGCGGTGGGGCTTGCCGCTGCCGCTGGCGCCTATCCGCGCGAGCTCTCCGGCGGCGAAATGCAGCGTGTCGCGATTGCGCGTGCCTTGGTGCACCGGCCGCTGCTCCTGCTCGCCGACGAGCCCACCGGCAATCTCGACGCGGAAACCGCTAAACAGGTGCTGGCGCTACTGCGCGAACAGGTGAAGCGCGAGTCCGGCGCGGGCATCCTGGTCACCCATTCGGCGCTCGCAGCCGCGAGCACCGACCGTGTGCTCACGCTCACCGCCGAGGGTCTGCGCCCGGCGCGCGGGCAGGTAATGAGTGATGAGCGTTCAATCCGCTAGCCACCAGCCACCAGCCACGCTTCCGGGCAGCCGGTTCCTGCTGCTCTACGCGCTCGTCCTCGCGCCGCTACGCGAGAACCCCGGCCGCGCCGCGCTGGCGGTTCTCGCCATCGCGCTCGGGGTCGCGCTGGGCGTCGCGGTCCACCTCGTCAATTCGAGCGCGCTCAACGAGTTCGAGCTTGCCGCGCGGCATCTGGCCGGCGAGGCCGATCTGGTGGTGCGCGGCCCGCGCGCCGGGTTCGAAGAGTCGTGGTATCCGAGGCTCACGCGGCTGCCGCAGGTCGAGGCTGCCAATCCGGCGCTCGACCTCGAGGTGCCGCTCGTCGGACGCCCCGACAGCCTGCGTATTCTCGGCTTCGACCCGCTGCGCGCGGTACAGGTGCAGCCCTCGCTCCTGCCGGAGCGCTCGAGCATGACACTCGAGCTCTTCGACCCAGAGGCGATACTGCTCAGCCCGTCCGCGGCGCAGTGGCTTCGTCTGAAGCCGGGTGACCGGCTCGATGTGCAGGTCGGCACCCGCGCCGTCGCCTTCAAGGTGGCGGGCCTCCTGCCGCAGGGCGCATACCGGCAGCGCCTCGGCGTCGTGGATGTCGCCACCGCTCAATGGCGCCTGGCGCAGCTCGGGCGGCTGAACCGGGTGGACCTGCGCGTGAAGCCCGGCACCGACGTCGCGGCCTTTCGCCGCGAGTTGCAGGCCCTGCTGCCCGCCGGCGTGCAGGTGATGACGCCGCAGATCGAGGGTGAGCGTGGCGCGCATCTCACCCGCGCCTACCGCCTCAACCTCGATATGCTGGCGCTGGTTGCCTTGTTCACCGGCGCGTTTCTCGTGTTCTCCTCGCAGGTCCTGGCGCTGCTGCGCCGGCGCACGCAACTCGCCCTCCTGCGAGCGCTGGGAGTCACGCGCGGCGCGCTCCTCGCCCGACTGCTTGCGGAAGGCGCGGTGATCGGCGTGATCGGCTCGATCCTCGGCACGCTGCTCGGCTACGCGCTTGCGCGCTATGCGCTCGCCGTGGTCGGCGCGGACCTCGGCGCCGGCTACTTCCGCAGCATCGTCGCGGGCCTCGAGGTCGAGCCCGGCACGCTCGCGTTCTTCGCCGCGCTCGGCGTGATGTTCGCGCTACTGGGCGCTGCCGCGCCCGCCTGGGAAGCCGCGCGGCGAGCGCCCGCCCCGGCGCTGCGGGCGGGCGACGAGGAGGATGGCCTGAGGAAACTGCATACGCTGTGGTGGGGCACAGCCTCCATCGCGGCGGGGCTGCTGCTCGCGCTCGCTCCCGCCGTCGACGGACTCCCAATCGGCGGTTATATCGCGATCGGACTGATCCTGCTCGGCTCGGTGCTGGTCATGCCCCACATTGTCGAAAGGTTCCTCCGGCGCCTGCCTGTGCCCGGGCGCGCGTTCCTGGCGCTTGCGGTCGCACAATTGAAGGCGACCCCGCGCCAGGCGGCGATCAGTGTCGCCGCCATCGTCATCAGCTTCAGCCTGATGGTATCCATGCTGATCATGGTGAGCTCTTTTCGCACCTCCCTCGAATCCTGGCTCGAGCGCATGCTCCCGGCGGATCTCTACCTGCGGCCGGCGCGCTTCGGGGAAACGGCGTTTTTCACGCCGGACGAGCAGGCCCGCATTGCCGCCACACCGGGCATCGAGCGTGCAACATTCATACGTACCCAGACCCTGCTGCTCGCGGCGGAGCGCCCTCCGGTCACGCTGCTCGCGGGACCGGTCGAAGTCGGCGATCCGGGGAAGGTGCTGCCGCTCGCGAGTCGGCCCTACACGCCGCGCCCGGACGAGCCTCCGCCGGTATGGGTGTCCGAGGTTGCCGCGGATTTCTACGGCCTGCGCGCGCGAGAACACGTGCAGTTGCCAATTGGCGGCGCGCCCCGTCGCTTCACCGTGGCCGGCATCTGGCGCGACTACGCGCGCCAGAACGGCGCCATCGCGATGAATCGCGGACTCTACGTCGAGCTGACCGGCGACCGCCTCGCCAACGACGCGGCGTTGTGGCTTCGCAGGGACGCCTCCGTGACGGATGTCCAGCAGGTCCTGCGCAGCCGGTTGCCCGCCGCCGCCGGTTTCGAGATCGCCACCACGCGCGACCTGCGCGAAATCTCCCTGCGCGCCTTCGACCGCACCTTTGCGATCACCTATGCGCTCGAGATCGCCGCCGTGCTGATCGGGCTCTTCGGCGTGAGCGTCTCCTTCAGCGCCCAGGCCCTCGCCCGGCGCCGGGAGTTCGGCGTTCTGCGGCACGTGGGCATGACGCGGCGCGAGATCGGCGCGATGCTGGGCTGCGAAGGAGCGGTGGTTGCGGCCCTGGGCTGCGCTGTGGGGCTCGCGACCGGCTGGCTCGTGGGCCTGATCCTCACGCACGTCGTCAACCGCCAGTCCTTTCACTGGAGCATGGAGCTCAACCTGCCGTGGCTGCCGCTTGCCGGACTCGCGCTGCTCATCATCGCTGCCGCGGTCATGACTGCGGTGTGGAGCGGGCGCGCCGCGATGGGCGAAGACGTCGTGCGCGCGGTGCGCGAAGACTGGTAACGCGTGACCAGTGACCAGTAACTATTCGAGAAATGTCGTTGGCAGGCGGCGGCTGCTGGCTTGGTTAGCGAGCCTGCTGGCTGTGCCAGCCGCCTCAGCACAGATCACCGGTCACCGGTCACCGGTCACTTCGTTCGCCCCCGTGGTGCCCGGCTACCGCATGCGTTTCCCGCACGACGAGGGAAGCCACCCGGATTTCCGGATCGAGTGGTGGTACGTCACGGGGTGGCTCGACGCGGCGACCCGCCCGCTCGGATTCCAGATCACGTTCTTCCGCGCTCGGCCGGAGCTGAAGCACGACAACCCGAGTGAATTCACGCCGCGCCAGATCATGATCGTGCACGCGGCGCTGTCCGACCCCGCGCACGGCAGGCTCATCCACGTCCAGCGCGCGGCGCGCGAGGGCTTCGGCCTCGCCGGCGCGGACCAGGGCCGCACTCGGGTTTGGATCGATGAGTGGCGGCTCGAGCAGCGCGATCGCACCTATCATGCGCGCATTCCTGCAGGCGATTTCCATCTCGAACTCGCCTTCGCGCCGCGCCAGCCTCCCCTGCTTCAGGGAGAAAATGGCTTGAGCCGGAAAGGACCGGCGCCGGAATCGGCGAGCTACTACTACAGCCTTCCCCACCTCGGCGTGAGCGGCACGCTCACGCGGGATGGCCGGCCGCGGACTGTCACCGGCAGCGCCTGGCTCGACCACGAGTGGTCCTCCCAATACATGGAGAAGGACGCCATGGGCTGGGATTGGATCGGCATCAACCTGGAGGGCGGAGCCGCGCTGATGGCTTTTCGCATGCGCGACCGGCAAGGCGGATCGTTCTGGGCGGGCGGAGCGCTGCGCCGAGCAGATGGGTCAGTGCGGACCTATTCGCCTTCGGACATCCGCTTCACCCCGGGCCGTGAATGGCGCTCGGCACGGACCGGCACCGTCTACCCGGTGTCGTGGATGGTGAGGGCGGGAGAGGTCGAGCTCGCGATCGAGCCGCTCTTCGACGATCAGGAGCACGACACCCGCGCCTCGAGCGGCACGATTTACTGGGAAGGCGCGGTGCGCGCGCTGCGCGGCGGCAAGCCCGCGGGCCTCGGTTACCTGGAGCTGACCGGCTACTGGCGCCGGCCGGATCTATAGCAATACCTTCACTCGCTCCCCGACGCATCGTCCGACCAGCGCCGGCGCGGGCCCGAATAATCCGAGTCCTCGAGATCGTCCTCGGACGCGTTCTCTTCGGGGTAGTCGAACTTGTCCAGCTCCCGCAGCAGCGACTGCAGGCGCAGCTCCGCCGTGGAATCGAGGCCCTTCTCCCCTGAGAGCCGCTTGGCGACGGATGACGCACGCTCGAAATCGCGCTTGGTCTTGATCGGACGCACAGGACCCTCGTTCTTTCTTCGGTGACGCTTGGTCACGACTTCCTCCCAAATCAATTGAGCCTGCGGGGGCCCGCCTCCTGCGGCGGCTCCTGCCCCGGGTGCAGGCCGAGACTGATGTCCCAGTCGGTTTTGGCCACCGCCTGGCTCAGCAGCCGTGAAAAGATGTGGAGCAGCCTGGTGTCGAGCGTCATGTCGATGCCCTGCCCCTTCTGGGGTTGCAGGCTCAGCAGCTGCATGCCGTTTTGCCCTTTTTTGCCTTTGGCCTTCGCGAGCAGCGCCGGCGTCTCGCCCAGAGGCAGATCGCGTCCCGTCTCTTCGAATTTCTTCGAGTAGTCGGCCAGCTGGGCGTAGCCCTCGTGCTGGATGTCGAGCACCGTGCGGCGCGTAACAGGATCGACCTGCTGCCGGACCGCCTGGTCCCATTCCAGCATCTGCACGAGCATGGCCCACAGCCGCTTCACGAAACGGCGCGTGAGCCAGAACCGGAATTCATGGTTGTCGGTGGTGGACAGCCGCAGCAGGAGCCGGTCTTCGTTTTCGTCGTGGCGGATATGGATCTGGTGGATCTTCATGCCATGGGCACCCATGCAAGCGTCGCCTATTCTATCGCCGCTGCCGTCGCGGCCTCAAAAGTCAAAGCCCCGCATGGGAGCGGGGCTTTGCGGGATCCCGGACCCGACGGGTGATGCGGTCAGGATTCGCCTCGACGCGGGCGCCCCTCCCTCACCTGGCGCTCGCGTAGTACTCGACGCGGCGCTCCAGCGCCGCGATGGCCTCCGAAACGGCGAACGCGAACAGGAATACCAGCACCACGAGCGCCCAGAACTCCTCCATCAGGAAGTGCTGGGAATAGAGCTCGAAGAGCTCCCCCACCCCGATGATCGCCACGAGCAGCTGGCCGATCACCACGCCCTTGACCCCGCGGATCGTGCCCAGGCGCACGCCGGCGAGGATCTCGGGCAGGGCGCTCAAAATCAGCACCTTGGTGTAGACCTGGTCGCGGCGCGCGCCGAAGGAGTGCGCCATTTCGACGAGCGACCGGTCGGCATGCGCCACGCCGATCTGCGTATCCAGCACGATCACGAACACCGCGAACAGGAACACTGTCACCACCACGGTGCTTTCCCCGATGCCGACCACCGCCATGAGGATCGGCACCAGCGCGGAGATCGGCGCACTGACGAAGATGTTGACCCACATGCCCAGGATCCGGCCCAGGGCGCGCACGCGCGCCATCAGGAAGCCGAGGGGGATGCCGATCGCGAGCGCGAGCGCCATGCCGATCGCGAAGGAACGCAGCGAGACAGTTGCAGCAGTCGCGAACTTTGCGGTGGGCAGTATCGTGATGCCGGCCTCGATCACGCGGGAGAACGGCGGAATCATCGTGGTGATTCCCATCCAGCCGACGAGTTCCCACGCCGCGAACCAGATCGCGATCGAGAAGACCATCGGAAGCTTCCAGCCGAACAGCGTCATCGCGTGTGCATCCCCCGGTCAGGCGACGTGGTGCTTGAGGATCTGCCAGATCTCGTCCACGGCGTCGAGGTAGCGCTGGTCGCGCCTGATCTCGTCGGGACTCTTGCTGCGCTCCATTCCCGGCCGGATGATCCTGGACACCGTTCCCGGGCGCGGGGTGAGCAGCACGATCTGGTCGGAGAGGTAGGCCGCTTCCTCGATGCTGTGAGTGACGAAGATCACGGTCTTGCGCTTGTTGCGCAGCAGGACCAGCAGCTCCTCCTGGAATTTGCGCCGCGTCTGCTCGTCGACCGACGAGAACGGCTCGTCCATCAGAATGATGTCGGCGTCGACCGTCAGCGCGCGCGCAAGCCCGACGCGCTGCTTCATCCCGCCGGATAGCTGGTTCGGATAGCTCGACTCGAAGCCGCCGAGGCCGACCTCGGCGATGTGCCGGCGCGCGATTTCGTTGCGCTCCGCCGGCGGGACGCCGCGCAGCTCCAGGCCGAAGGCGACGTTCCTGAGGACATTTGCCCAGGGCAGCAGCGCGAAGTCCTGGAACACGAAGGCCCGTTCCGGCCCCGGCCCGTGCACCCTTGCGCCCTTGACCCAGACCTCGCCCGCGCCGGGCGGAATCAGCCCGGCGATGATCTTGAGGAGCGTCGTCTTGCCGCACCCGCTGGGACCCAGCAGCGTGCTCAACTGGCTGGGGGGAAACGACAGGTTGACGTTCGCGAGCGCCTCCACCCCGCCCTCGTAGGTCTTGCCGACTCCCCTTACCTCGACGATGGCATCGTCCGCCATGCTCACGCTCCCCGGATTTCGCGCGGAAACAGCATGCGCTCCACGCGCTCCAGCGCATGGAGCGTGATGGCTGCGACCGCGATGATGGACGCAACGGAGGCGAACATTTTCGGATAGTCCGCCACCGAGCTGTGATAGGTGATCAGGTCGCCGATGCCGGTGGGCGTGATCATCAGCTCGGCGATGACGATCCCGATGAAGCCCATTGCAAGCCCCAGCCTCAGGCCGGCGAAGATCAGCGCCGCGGCGTGCGGCAGTATGATCTTCAGCACCTCCTGGCTTCGCGTGCCGAGAAAGGCGCGGCACATCTGCAGGAGCGACGGATGAGTATTGCGGATGCCCTTGTACGAATTCATCACGATGACCGGCGCGGCGAGGAACACCACCGCCAGCACCTTGGACGTGAGCCCGATTCCGTAGAAATAGGTGATCAACGGGATGATCGCCGCCATCGGCGCCGCCTGGAGGATGATGAAGACCGGAAGGGAGAGCCATTCGACGGAGCGCGAGAGCCCCATCCCGACTCCGAAGCCGACACCCGCAATCCCGCACAGGACGATCCCGATCAACAGGGGCTGCACCGTGATCCAGTAGGCCCGCGCCAGGCTGCCGTCCTTCAGCATCTCGAGCAGGGCGAGGAAGGTCTGGCTGAACGGAGGGAACGCGGCGCTCACCGGCCAGCGGCCCGCCACCTCCCACAGGCCGAAAAAAAGTACGAATGACGCTAGCTGCCAGACGACGGGGTGATGGGTGATGCTGGTCGGTTTCACTGGCTCGTTCCAGCCGCGTACAACGCGAGGCGCCGCGCTAGGCGGCGCCCCATGCCTTCCGGTTCAGGCGACTTACTTGACCTTCGCAAGCGCGGCCTTGAGCGGCGCGAACGTCCAGAAATCCTCGACCTTGAGATTCCCGCCCTTGAGCGCCCCGGAGAGGCTGAAGAACTCGAGGTCGTTCTTCGCCGCGCTTTGGCCGCCGCCGTCGTTGGGGAAGATGCCGCCCTGCACCCCCTCCTGGAAGTACGGAAGAATCTCCGCCTCCAGCTTCTCCGGCAGGTCCTTCAGCAGCCCGAGCTTCTTGCGCTCCGCAATGATGGATTGCGGGTTCTTGTTGATCTCGCGATTGACCTTGATCAGCTCCTCCACGAGCACCGCCACCGCGGCCTGGTTCTTGTCGAGGAACGCCTTGGTCGCAAACAATGCCTCGTCGCTCGCCTTCACCTGGCCCAGCGGCAGTATGGCGAACTTGCCCGGCGCCTCCTTCATCACGTAGTTCTTGTTGGTGGCATCCAGTATCGACGCCTTGATCGTGCCTTTCAGCAGGCCCAGCGCCCTCACATTGGAGCCGGGGACGAAGCTCACGCTCTTGTAGGTGATCTTCTGTTCCTTTTCCATCAGCCGCATGATGGCCTCGGTCCCCGAGCCGCGCGCGTGCACCACGATGTCCTGGCCGTCGAGGTCTTTCCAGGTCTTGTAGTTCTGCGTGTTGACGATCGGGAAGAACTGCAGCGCGCTCAGCTGGTAGAAGAACCGGATCGGCACGTTCACCTTCTGCACAGCGGCGTAGGGCGTGCCCTGGCCGATGTCCGATTGGCCGTTGATCACGGCCTGCGTCGCGATTTCCTCGCTCTTGAACGAAGTGACCACGACGTTCACGCCGCGCTTCTTCGCCCGCTCAACCGCGACCAGCAGCGGCAACTCGTCGATCGATACCACGTCGCCCAGCGCATAGCGTATCGTGGTCGCAGCCTGCGCCGGGACGACGGCGCCCGCCGCGCCCAGCAATAGCGCAGTCGCTGCCAGCGCCGCTCGTGAAATTCGCTTGAATTGAAGCATGATCTCCTCCCTCAAAGATTGGTTCCGGTGTCGAAGCCGCACTCTGCCCCCCGCCGTGCTTCAGCGGGCGCCCCGTGCCACCTGTCACCGGTCGGCGAAACCTAACAGCGCCCCGATGCCGTGTCAATTCCGGAAGCGCGGCGCATCGGCGCCGCAGGGATGCTATCCGCCTCCGTGAGGCAAGCCGTCAGGCCGCAGCGGAGGCCGACCGCGTCTTCTCGAACACGATTCCCCCCTTGCGGGCATCGGCGCGTACGATGTCCTTGGGACCGAACTGGCCCTCGAGGATGGCCTTGGCGAGCGGATTCTCGAGCTTTTGCTGGATCGCGCGCTTCAGCGGGCGCGCGCCGTAGACCGGATCGTAGCCGGCTGCGGCGAGCTCCTTCAGCGCCGCATCGCTCACCTCCAGGCGGATGTCCATGGCGGCAAGCCGCTTCTCGAGCTGGGCGAGCTGGATCTTCGCGATGGAGCGGATGTGCTTCTCGTCCAGCGCGTGGAAGACGATCATCTCGTCGATGCGATTGACGAACTCCGGCCGCAGCTGCGCCTTGACCTCGCCCAGCACTGCGGTCTTGATGAGCTGGTAATCGTCGCCCGCCATGCTCTGGATCATCTGGCTGCCGAGGTTGGAGGTCATCACGATCACCGTGTTCTTGAAATCCACGGTGCGCCCCTGCCCGTCGGTCATGCGGCCGTCGTCCAGCACCTGCAGCAGTACGTTGAAGACGTCGTGGTGCGCCTTCTCGATCTCGTCGAGCAGGATCACCGAGTAGGGTTTCCGGCGCACGGCTTCGGTGAGGTATCCGCCCTCCTCGTAGCCGACGTAGCCCGGCGGCGCGCCGATCAAGCGCGCGACCGAGTGCTTCTCCATGAACTCGGACATGTCGATACGGATCAGGTGATCCTCGGAGTCGAACAGGAACTCCGCCAGCGCCTTGCACAACTCGGTCTTGCCGACGCCGGTTGGCCCGAGAAAGAGGAATGAGCCGTAGGGGCGCTTCGCGTCTCCGAGCCCCGCGCGCGAGCGCCGGATCGCATCGGCCACCAGCCGCACCGCCTCGTCCTGCCCCACGACCCGCTGGTGGAGCTTGTCCTCCATCTGCAGGAGTTTCTCGCGCTCGCCCTGCATCATCTTCGACACCGGGATGCCGGTCCAGCGCGAGACCACCTCGGCAATCTCCTCGGCGCCGACCTGTGTGCGCAGCAGCCGCGGCCGCGCGCCGGCCTTGGGCTTGTCCGCGTGCTTCAACTGCACCTCGAGCTGGGGCAACTTTCCATATTGCAGCTCTGCAACCTTGTCGAACTTGCCCTGGCGCTGCAGCTGGGCGATCTCGGCGCGCACGCGGTCGATCTCCTCCTTGATGTGCGCGGACCCCTGGACCTGGGCCTTCTCGGCCTTCCAGATCTCCTCGAGATCGGAGTAGTCCTTCTCCAGCGTATTGATCTCGCTCTCGAGGGCCGCAAGGCGCTTGCGGGATGCCTCGTCCCGCTCCTTCCTCATTGCCTCCCGCTCGATCTTCAGCTGGATCAGCCGCCGGTCGAGACGGTCCATCTCCTCGGGCTTGGAGTCGATCTCCATCTTGATGCGCGAGGCCGCCTCGTCGATCAAGTCGATCGCCTTGTCCGGCAGGAAGCGGTCCGAGATGTAGCGATGCGAGAGCTCGGCGGCCGCCACGATCGCGGGATCGGTGATGTCCACCCCGTGATGCAGCTCGTACTTCTCCTGCAGCCCGCGCAGGATTGCGATGGTGGCTTCCACGGTCGGCTCGTCCACCAGCACCTTCTGGAAGCGGCGCTCGAGCGCGGCGTCCTTTTCCACGTGCTTGCGGTACTCGTCGAGCGTGGTTGCGCCCACGCAATGCAGCTCGCCGCGCGCAAGCGCGGGCTTCAGCATATTGCCGGCGTCGATCGCGCCTTCGGCCCTGCCCGCGCCCACCATCGTGTGCAGCTCGTCGATGAAGACGATGGTCCGCCCCGCATCCTGCGCGATTTCCTTCAGGACGGCCTTCAGGCGCTCCTCGAATTCCCCGCGATACTTCGCACCCGCGAGGAGCTGGGCCATGTCGAGCGAGAGCACGCGCTTGCCCTTCAGCGATTCCGGGACTTCACCATTCACGATGCGCTGCGCGAGCCCTTCCACGATGGCGGTCTTGCCCACGCCGGGCTCGCCGATAAGAACGGGATTGTTCTTGGTGCGGCGCTGCAGGATCTGGATCACGCGCCGGATCTCGTCGTCGCGCCCGATCACCGGGTCGAGCTTGCCGCTGCGGGCGCGCTCGGTGATATCAGTCGTGTACTTCGAGAGCGCCTCGCGGCTGCCCTCGGCCTCGGCGCTCTGGACGGATTCCCCGCCGCGCACCGCGCCGATCGCCTGCTCGAGCCCCTGGCGGCTCGCGCCGTGCTGCTTGAGCAGCTTCCCGGTTTCCCCCCGGTCCTGCATCAGTGCGAGCAGGAACAGCTCGGAGGCGATGAACTGGTCGCCGCGCTTCTGCGCTTCCTTGTCGGTAATGTTGAGCAGGTTGCCGAGCTCGCGCGAGACGTTGACCTCGCCGCCCGCGCCCTCGACCTTGGGCAGGCGGGCGATCGCGCTCTTCAGCGCCGCCTGCAGCCCGCCGACGTTTACCCCCCCGCGCGCGAGGAGCGACGCCGTGCCGCCATCTTCCTGGCCGATCAAGGCCGAGAGCAGGTGCTGGGGCTCGATGTACGGATTGTCGTTGCCGACGGCGAGGCTCTGGGCGTCGGCGAAAGCCTGCTGGAAGCGGGTCGTAAATTTGTCGAAGCGCATGCGTATCAGCCGTCAGTAATTGTCTGCCGTCCGCGCCCGGCGTTAATCCGCAGTATCCGCGGACGGCCCCAAGTCGAACACCTGCAACTTTATGCTATATCAGGCGGTTAACCCCGTTTTCAAGCCCGCCCGGCCCCAAAATCCAGCCCTTTTCGGGGGCGAGGGACGAATCTTCCGCCCTGAACACCCCGAGCGGCGGCTCGCCCCGCGGCGCCTCGAGCCTCGCGGGTTGAGTATTGATTGCCCGGTCCTTAAACTGACGAAAAGCATTACCTGGAACGGTTCCTCGCCTATCCGTCAGATCCGGACGCCCGAGACCAAGCCCCCGATGGATGCCAGCGATGCCGTATTCCTTGCCCGTGCCCAATTCGGGCTGAACATCTCGTTCCACATCCTGTTCCCGACCATCACGATCGCGCTCGCCTGGATCCTCGTGTATTTCCGGGCCCAGTACGCGCGCACCGGGGACGCGGGGTGGCTCGAAACCTACCGGCTGTGGACCAAGATCTTCGCGCTCACGTTCGCCATGGGCGTCGTCTCGGGCATCGTGATGTCGTTCCAGTTCGGCACGAACTGGCCGGGTTTCATGAACACCGTCGGCAACGTCGCCGGGCCGCTGCTCGCCTTCGAGGTCCTGACGGCATTCTTCCTCGAGGCGACATTTCTCGGGGTGATGCTCTTCGGCATGAACCGGGTGCCGGGATGGATGCACATGCTGTCCACCGTGCTGGTGGCGGTCGGCACCAGCCTGTCGGCGTTCTGGATTCTTGCGCTCAACTCGTGGATGCAGACGCCCACGGGGCACGCCTATGTCGATGGCGCGCTCATCGCCGGCGACTGGTGGCAGGTGATGTTCAATCCCTCGTTCCCGTACCGTCTCACGCACATGCTGCTCGCCTCCGGCCTTACGGCGGCGTTCGTGGTTGCGGGGCTGTCCGCGTGGCGGCTGCTGCAGGCCGCCGGCGACCGCGCGGCGCGGCGCACGCTGCGCACCGGCCTCGTCATCGCGGCCGTGCTCGCGCCGCTCCAGGCGTGGGTGGGCGATCTGCACGGCCTGAATACCCTCGAGCACCAGCCGGCGAAGATCGCGGCGATGGAGGCGATCTGGAAGACCGACAAGGGCGTGCCGCTCGTGCTGTTTGCCATACCCAACGAGGCACAGCGCCGCAATGACTTCGCTATCGAGATCCCGAAGGGCGCGAGCCTGATCCTGAAGCACTCCGCGGATGCCGAGCTGAAGGGATTGGACCACTTCGAGCCCGACATCCCGCCGGTGGCTCCGCTCTTCTTTTCCTTCCGGCTGATGGTCGGGATGGGCATGCTGATGATCGCGCTGTCCTGGTTTGGCGTATGGAAGACGAGAGGCGGAATGCTGCCTGCCCGGTGGCTGCTCTGGACACTCGCCGGATTCACCTTCTCGGGCTGGATTGCCACGCTTGCCGGGTGGATGGTGACCGAGATCGGGCGCCAGCCCTGGCTCGTGACCGGAATCCTCCGGACGGCCGACGCGGCGGCGCCGATCAGCGGCGCCCAGCTCGGCGCGAGCCTCACGGGCTACGTCATTACCTACAGCATGATGCTCATCGCCTACATGGTCGTGCTGACGCACATGGCCGGCAAGGGCAGCGCGCCCGAGCCCGGCCGGCACGCTGCCCTGCGGCAGGGAGCGGCCGCATGACGCTCGATCTGCCGCTGGTCTTCACCGCGCTGATGGGCATCGCGATCCTCGCCTACGTCGTGCTTGACGGCTACGACCTGGGCGTCGGCATGCTGATGCCCGCGGCCGATGCGCGCGAGCAGGACGTCATGGTTTCCTCGATCGGTCCTTTCTGGGACGCCAACGAGACGTGGCTGGTTCTCGGAATCGGGCTGTTGCTGGTCGCGTTCCCGGTCGCGCACGGCGTCGTCCTCACAGCACTCTATTTGCCGGTAGTGGCCATGTTGATCGGGCTGATGCTGCGCGGCGTCGCATTCGAGTTCCGCGTCAAGGCCGAAGGCTGGCATCGCGAACTGTGGAACTGGCTGTTCTGGTTCGGATCGTTCCTCGCCTCGCTCGCGCAGGGCATCATGCTCGGCAGTTACATCACGGGCTTCGAGCCGGGATTCGGCTACTTCCTGTTTGATCTCCTCGTCGCGGGCGGCCTCTGTGGCGGCTATGTCCTTCTCGGCGCAACCTGGCTCATCTGGCGGACGGAAGGCGCGCTGCAACAGAAAGCCGTCGGCTGGACGCGTTGGGGCCTGTTGTGGGTTGCGCTCGGCGTGGGGCTGGTGAGCCTTGCGACGCCGCTGGTCAGCGAAACGGTGCGCGATAAGTGGTTCGATTTTCCGCGCACGCTCGGACTCATGGTGCTCCCGCTCGCGAGCCTCGCCTCGTGGCTCTGGGTCTGGCGCGCGTCCGGCCGCATCCGCAGAGGAGACGCAATACCCGACTGGGCACCGTTTGCCGGCACGATCGTGATTTACGCGCTCGCTTTTCTTGGCCTGGCCTACAGCCTGTTTCCTTACCTTGTGATAGACCGCATTACCATCTGGCAAGCCGCGGCGCATCCCTCCTCCCTCAAGGTCGTGCTTATCGGCGCGCTCATCGTGCTGCCGTTCATCATCGGCTGGACCGTCTACGTTTACCACGTCTTCCGCGGCAAGGCGACGGGAACGCTCTACGACCACTGAAAGCTCGCGGCGCGCTGGGCAAACCGGGCGGAGCTCTCCTCGCCGAAGTAGAAGGTAGGGAATTGTTGCAAGCGCAGCATTAGAAAATCGAAACGCCACATTCAATATATTTATGCGCTTTCATACCGGCTGGCGATTTCGCGGTTCACACTACACGCGTACGGGTCGGCTTGACTTCCGGAGGGACGCGACTAACACTATGCCTGCTTGACTGTTGCTCTTGCAGCTCGAAACGTGCGGCTGGGAGGCGAGGGACGCACGAAGAATAAGCCGCGTGGCACCGCCGCGCGAATTATAAGCAGCTATCGAGGGCGCCCGTGGCCATCGCGCGGCGCACCCGATTAGATGCCACCAACAAAGGAGGGGCACATGGTCTACACCCGGCGTACCGTCTGGCCGCTGGTCATCGGCATCATCATGGTGGCTTACGCCTACCTCGTCCAATCCGGCAACATGGCGGGGCTCATCAAGTTCCTGAATACCGGCCGCTATGTGGGAGAAATGGTGACCCTCGGCTACGCGTTCGGGGGGGTCGCCATCCTGGTCGGCCTGTGGCAATTGCTCGCAACACCCAGGGAAGGCCACGGAGACTATTACCTGTCCACCGTCGCCGGCGTGATGTTCATCATGCTGGTCGCGTTTGTCGTCAAGTGGGGCCTCGATCCCTTGATGGGAATGTGGGGGCGTGCGGCGCAGCCGACGCTCGGCTTCAACTTCGCGAGCATCTTGAACCTCAACTACGTGGTGATGGGCATCATCGCCGGGATCATCGTGGTCAACGTGTTCCGGGTGCCCGCGTGGGCCGAGAACGGCGTGCGCCTGTCGCGACTCGGGCTCAAGACCGGAGTCATCCTGCTCGGCGCCCTCTACAGCTTTGCGGAGCTGCAGCAGCTGGGCAAGCTCTCGGTCGTCATGATCGGCGTCTTCGTGCTCGGCTCCGTGTGGCTGGTACTACTCATCGGGGCCCGGCGCAACCTGCCTAATTCGATGACAGGGGTCATGTCGTCGGGCATCGGTGTCTGCGGGGTATCCGCCTCGGTTGCGGCCGCGCCCGTGGTCCAGGCCAAATCGCTCGAGATCGCCTACACCATCGGCACCGTGCTCCTGTTCGGCGTCGTGTGCATGTTCGTGTTTCCGATCGTCGGCAAGCTGTTCGGCATGGGCTACATCCAGTTCGGGGCGTGGGCCGGTACCGGCATCCTCAACTCCGCGCAGGTAGCCGGAGCCGCGCTCGCGTTCCAGCCCGGCGGAATCGAGACCCTGAAGGTGGCCGAGATCTTCAACATCACGCGCGTGCTCTTTCTGCCCATCATCGTGCTGTGGCTCGCCATCTGGTACGTCCGGCGTGAGCAGGCGGCGCAACGCACGGTGCAGCAGGTTGACACCATGCACGTGATCGTCAGCAAATTCCCGCTGTTCGTGCTCGGCTTCATCCTCATGTTCCTGCTCTCCTCCACCGGCATCTTCGCACCGGCGCGCCATTATCAGGGCTCCTACTTCGACAACAGCGAGAATGCCCTGGTCAGGACGGATCGCGCGGGCAAGAAGATCGACAACCATCTCAAGGCGGAGGAAGTCGCAACGCTCCAGAAGGAGATGGAGAAGATCAAGCGCGCTGACCAGAAGGCCGCGCTCGAGCGATTGGCGCAAAACAAGAAGATCATGACCGAGGAGGATGACGCCATGGTGCGCGGTGTCATCAATTCCAAGGCGCTTTCGAAGGAGGGCAGCGCGGTGCTTGCCAAGGCGCACCGCGTAGTCCGGCACACGGCGCCGAAGATCTCCAGGTTCCGCGATCTCATCGCGTGGTTCTTCACCTTCGGGCTGGTCGGGCTCGGGATGCAGATCACGATGGCGTCGATCCGGCAGGCGGGCGGCGCGCCGCTCGCGATCGGGTCGGTCGTGGGCGTGATCAAGGCGGTCGGCTCGCTGATCGTCGTCCTGCTGCTGGTTGCCGAAACCATTTAGGGAAGGAGAAGCTCCATGGAAGACAAATTCGACCGCGGATCGGCACTGACAGTTTTCCCGAGCGACCGCCACGAGGATCTCATGGCACTGGCGTTGGCGCTCATCATCGCAGCGCTCGTCTATTTCCTGGTCTGATTCCGGCCAGGATTTCCTCCGCTTCCCGGTGAGGGCGTGCTCCCCCTCACCGGGATTTTTTTGCCGTGTTGAAGGCCGACCGCGTTCTGCTCGCCAGCCACGGGACGCCCGGCGCGCGTGCGGCGGAGCGGGCGGCGCTTGCTCTTGCAGCGCCGGCGGCCACAATCTTCCACCTCGTGGTAGTCCCGGATTTGTGGAAGGGGATGATGGGCGACGACTGGTTGAGTAACGCCTCCACGCGCGCGGCGTACGGGCGCCATGTCGAAACCCAGCTCGCCCGCGAAATCGAGGAGCACCGGGCAACCATCGAGCGCGAGGTTCGCGCGAGCGGCAGGCGCTACGAATTGAAAGTCGTGCTGGGGGAGCCCGCCGCCGCGCTGCTCGAGTACGCCGCGACGCTCCGGCCGGACTGCGTCGTGATCGGTTCGCCGCGCCCGAAGGGCGCATCCGGGTTGCGCTCGCGCATGCGCGTCGAGAAGCTCGTCGGGACGCTCGGCGCCCCACTGCTCGTGGTGCCCCACCCGGGATGAGCGAAACCGCGGCCCACCACGGAAACGCGGCCTGGGTGACCATCGAGGTTCCCCTCGAGCCCGCGGCGCTCGCCGCGTTCTGCCGCGACGTGGAGCGGCTCTACCGCATCAATCCTTATCTCGAATTCAAGCGTTGGCGCGAGACTGCTCCCGGCGCCTTCGCCATCTCCATGCGCAATCTGAGCAACCAGCGCGATTTCGACCTGCAATTGACGCTGGAACGGGCCTCGGAGCGTGAATTCTCGGTGCGCTACGACCGGGGGGTGAAACGCAGCACGCACTTCGAGATCGAAGCAACCAAGGGTGGCAGCCGCCTGCGGATCGCTGACGATTACAGCGGCGCAACAGAAGCAGATACCGCCGAAGTGGACCGGAGCCTGCATGCGTGGGGGGTCGCCCTCAAGGAATATCTGCTGCGCGATCGGCGCTGGGGGTGGTGCGCGCCGTGGCGCTGGTACATGCGGCGGGTATGGGTGCCGATGAAGCCCTCCGCCCGGCGCATCACCTTCATCATCCTGCTGGTGACGCTTGCCGAGATCGCCTTCTTCGTCCTGGTGATGGCGATCTACTGGGCCGAGCACCGGCGTTGACGGCCGCTAGGCCAGCGCAGTCACGGGTGTGCTCGCCGCCGCCGTCGCCTTCATGGAGGCCGCGCGCGACCCCGCCGTCGGGTACGGATAGAGCATGTTCAGCGCGATGCTCTGGTTCGCGGTCTGCACGATGCGCACGTGCTCGCGTCTCAGTTCACGCGCGTGGCGGCAGCCGCAGGAGTGCGCGATCATGTCGATCTCCCGATTCATGTTGCACGCATAGTTCGCCACGCGCAGGTACTTCTCCTCCACCGCGAGCCCGCGCTGCAGGCGCTTGCTGTGCGTCGTGACGCCGGTCGGACACGTATTGGTGTGGCACCGCAGCGCCTGGATGCAGCCCAGCGAGAACATGAAGCCGCGCGCCGTAACCACGAAATCGGCGCCCACGCATAGCGCCCACGCGGCGCGCGCCGAGGTGACGAGTTTCCCGGCTGCCACGACCCGGACGCGGTTCTTGAGATCCGACTGCAGCAGGGAATCCACGACACGCGGCAACGCTTCGGCGATCGGCAGCGCCATGTGATCCATCAGGGTCTGCGGCGCCGCGCCGCTGCCGCCCTCGCCGCCGTCGATGTGCAGGAAGTCGGGCGCGTACTCCCGCCCGCGCCGCACAACCGTGTCACACAGCTCGTTGATGAATTCCCAGCCGCCGATCGCGGTCTTGATGCCGACCGGCCGGCCGGTGAGGTCACGCAGGTACGCGACCTTGTCGAGGAGCTCCTCCATGTTGGCGATGTCGTAGTGGCGGTTCGGGCTGATCGAGTCTCTTGCGGCCGGGATCCCGCGGATGCGCGCGATCTCCTCCGTCACCTTCGCCCCCGGCAGCACCCCGCCCTTGCCCGGCTTCGCCCCCTGCGAGAGCTTGATCTCGAACGCTTTCACCACCTTCGCCAGTTCTCTCGCCCGTTCCGGAGAGAAGCTCCCGTCAAGGTTGCGCATGCCGTACTTGGCTGTGCCCATCTGCATGACGATGTCGCACCCGCCTTCCAAGTGATGGGGCGCGAGCCCGCCCTCGCCTGTGCCCAGCCAGCAGCCGGCCTCCCGGGCACCGCGTGACAGTGCGCGCACCGCAGGCGCCGAGATCGCGCCGAAGCTCATGCCGCTGATATTGACGAGCGAGCGCGCCTCGAACGGGTGCCGGCAATAGCCTTCGCCGATGGCGAGCGCCGGCGTCGGCAGGCGGTCCTCCTCGAGCACCGGGAACGGATGGTTGACGAAGATGATCGAGCCCGGCTCGCGCAGGTCGTTGGTCGAGCCGAAGCCGATGATGCTGCCTTCGCCCTTGGCAAGGCGGTAGACGAAGCCACGGGTTGCGCGGTTGAACGGCAGCTCGGCGCGGTCGCCCGCGAAGAAGTATTGCCGGAAATACTCGCCGAGGTCCTCGAAGAAGAAGCGCAGCCGGCCGACGACCGGGAAGTTGCGCAGCACCGTGTGCTTCTTCTGGGTGACGTCGTGGATGATGAGGACGATCAGCCCGCCCACCAGCACGATTCCGAGTATCGTGCCGATGCCGTATGACAGTACTTCCAGCATGCCGTCCATCGCGTGCCTATCGTTGCGCTAGAATCGCTCCGGGAATCCCCGACAATATAGATCAGTCCGATGGATTTGGCATCCGAGATCGAGCGCAACGTGCGCGCCGCGCTCGCGGAGGACCTCGGCAGCGGCGATCTCACCGCGCCGCTCGTTCCCCCCGGCAAGCGAGTGCGCGCGGCCGTGGTGTGCCGCCGGAGGACCGTCCTCTGCGGGCAGCCGTGGTTCGAGGCGAGCATGCGCCAGGTCGATCCGTCGGTGGAGATCGCCTGGGCGGCGCCCGAGGGTGCGGAGGTCGACGCCGGCGCGCGGGTGTGCACGGTTGAGGGGCCGGCGCGTTCGCTGCTCGCCGCTGAGCGCGTGGCGCTCAATTTCCTCCAGACGCTGTCCGGCGTCGCAACCGTCACGCGGCGCTACGTCGAGGCGATCGCGGGCACGCGGGCGAGAATCGTCGACACGCGGAAGACGCTGCCCGGATTGCGCCTCGCGCAGAAGTACGCCGTGCGGGTCGGCGGCGGAGGAAATCACCGCATGGGGCTCTACGACGCCATGCTGATAAAGGAAAACCATATCGCCGCGGCCGGAGGTATCCGGCAAGCCGTCACGCAGGCTCGCAAGCTCGAGCGCAGGGGGGACTGGATCCAGGTCGAGGTCGAGAACCTCGATCAAATTCGCGAAGCCCTGGACGCCGGCGCCACCATGATCCTGCTCGACAACATGGACACAGCGCGGATGCGCGAAGCGGTGAGTATCGCCGGCGAGCGCGCCGAGCTCGAGGCATCCGGCGGCATTACCCTCGACAATGTCCGCGCCATCGCCGAAACCGGCGTGCACCGCATCTCGGTCGGTGCGCTCACCAAGGACGTCAAGGCGGCAGATTACTCGATGCGTTTCGAGAAACGGGAGCCGTGAGGCGAACGGTGAAAGCCACAAACTGTCGGAGAGATATGCCATGAAACGCATTCCGTGCTTATTACTCGTCGTCCTGCTGAGCGCGGGCGCACGCGCAGCGTTGCCGGGCGACAGCGCCGCCGGGAAACGCCTGCACGACGCGAACTGCACTGGTTGCCACGGTACGGAGGTCTATACCCGCAAGAACCGGCTCGTTCGATCGTTGCCTGCCCTGAGGCAGCAGCTTGAAAGCTGCAATCACATGGCGAAGAAGAGCTTGTCGCCAACCGAGACGCAGGACATCATCAAGTACCTGAACGATCAGTACTACCACTTCGAGCGTGCGGCAGGAGCGCAAGAGCCGATACGGGTCCAGTATGGCGCAGCGGGCAAGATTCGCTCCGACATCGAACGCGACAAGAGATACACGACACTGGTGGGGCACGCCGCCCTGGAGCACGAGTTCGAACTGGCGATGGACATTGCAAGCGGCCTGTCTTCGGCAGCCCAGCGCGACCGCAGCTACACGAGGATCGTTTACCAGGCCATTCTGGCAAGGGACTTTCCCGCCGCAGACAAAGCAGCCCGAAAGATGTCGTCCCCGGCACTGCGCGATGAGCAGCTCAAGAAGATCGTCGGAGCGTGCCCGCCGAACACTACGACGGGACGCTGAGACACGCCCGAAGCTGGCAGTGCGTTCGAACGCGCGCGGCCTCTATATCACTGACGGCAAGTACTAAAACGATATCGCGTCGGCCGCTAGCGCGCCTCCACGGTCGCATCCCCAATAGGATGGGGCCCCGGCTCCGCGCTCCGGCGCGCGCCAATCCGGCGCGAAGAGTCCGGATTTAACGGGGTTTCGTCGTCGGCCCTATCGTATAGAAGACACTGCGGTAATCGAAGCCGTCCTTCTTGCCGAAATACCCGCTTCGTCCCGGGTTGTAGCTCGCGCAGACCTTCCCGGTGATCCGGTCCTCGTCGTAATCCGCCTGCTTGGCCACCGAGCCATCCCTATTCACGAAGGATGCGTTGTATACACTTTGGCCGCTGAGACGGCCTTTTTTCACCACGACATCCACGCGCACGGTGTCACGGGTCAGGTCGTTGAATACCGCTCCCGGAAACCAATCGGTGAACACGCGCTGCAAACGCTTGAGCTCGATCTGGGTCAGGTCGTAACCGTCAGCTACACGCGTGCGCAATATGATGCGTCTCTCGATGCCTTGTCCTGTCGTTTCCATATCTTCTCGCGTGGTTGAAAGTGGAGAGTCAATTAATCAAGAAGTATATCCGTCGCTCAGGGGCAAACATGAAGCCTCTCACTTCGCGCGATCAGTGTTGCTGCCTGCGAAAAACCGTCGGCGAGCAGCCGAACTGATCGTGGAAGGCGTGCGAGAAGTGGCTGCGGCTCGTGAACCCCACCTTGCTAGCAACGCCGTCAACGGATAGCCCGCCGACGCGAAGCAGCTGCGCCGCGCGCCGGAGCCTGACGTCGCGCACGTAGTCCATGGGGGCGCGCCCGAAGCACTCCTCGAAGTGCCGCACGAACGTGGACCGGCTCATGTGAGCGATGCCCGCCAGAAACTCGAGCGTGTGGCGCTGCTCCGGATGGTCGAGGATGGTTTCGACCGCGCGCGCCAGGCGTGGATCTTCGAGCGCCGACAGCCACGGCAGCGCCCCGCCGGCCTGCTGGCTGATGCGCCGCAACACCTGGATCAGGCACTGGTTCATAAGCGCGTTCATCATCGCGGCGCTGGCGGGACCGGCGCGCCGGTACTCCTCGATCAGCGCCTCGAAGATGCTGCGCATCCGGGACGAATCGCCAAAGTTCAGGACGATCGCCTGCTTCATATGGTCGAATATTCCCATGCCGCCCGCATAGCTCACCTGGATGCGGCCACACGCCGCAGTAAGCCTCAGATGATCGAGCGGTCCGGCGACAAGCTCGCACAGCGGTGCGGCGGGGTCGCCCTGACCCTCGACCCCGGTCTCGTGGTGAACAGCCCCGCACTGGATGGCATGCGCGAGGCGCGGTGGCATGACGGCAAGCACGTTCGTGGTCAGCGCGAGCAGGTCGCCGGAGCCGAGCCTGAGCGCACCGTCACCCTCCAGGATGTAGTGGATCGTCACCCAGTCAGGGCGCGGCAGCCGGAGACACCAACCATCGGCCACCCTGCAGGTGGCAAACGGCTCGACCTTCAGATCGAGATTGTCAAAGAGCTTCTCCAGCACCATTTCGGGAACCCCCGCTCAAACAGATTCGTCGAAGGCCAATAGAACCGCTGATAAACGCGGAGCGCGCGCAGTAAAAACTGCAGAAAAAAGAACAAGTTGGTGCCGTTGTTCCGCTCTCGGCATTGATTGGCAGCAGATTTTATTGAGAACGCCTCTAATCATCGCCAGTTCCCCCGTGGCGCGCAAGGTACCGACTCGCGTGGTGTTCCCTTCGGTCCCCCGTCCCTGGATTGACACGCCGAAGCACGCCTTTGGGACCCTTTCGCACACCGCGTTCGGCATCCTGAGCACGACGTTCCGAGCACTTTTGAATGAGTCGCGAGGCGCGTCAGCTTTGGAGGGGCCGACGATGAATCCGTTTACTGCGCATCCGCAGCATCAGGGATTTACCTACCTCGAGCATTGGCGCTTTGCCATGGGCATCGCCTGCCGTCTCCTCGCCAGCGTGGCAGCGTTCGCGCTGCACGCGGTGCTGCCGTTTTTCCCTATTGCGCGCCGGCTCGATCTCGGGGCGACCGCCGCCTATCTGGCCGAATGCAACCGGAGGATCGAGACCGCCAAACGAACCGCCCGTGCCGGTGCCGAACCCGATTTCTCGGCGCCCCATGGGCAGCGCACGTTTCGCAGACTTCTTGTGATCCAGCAATGAAAGGAGGAAAGCCTATGCGATGAACGACCTGAACCGATGCGACACCACATGTATCAACGGTCAATGTGATTCTGAACGTATCCACTCACAACACACGAAGGAGGAACCATGAACATCAACCGGAATGACACCGCGATACTGGTCACCGACCCGCAGAACGATTTTCTCAGTGAGAAAGGCGTGACCTGGCAACTCGTTGGCGACAGCGTCAAGGAGAACAAGACCATCGAGAACATCGAGCGGCTCTTCAAGACCGCCAAGCAGAACGGGTTCGAGGTTTTTATTTCCCCCCACTACTACTACCCCACCGATCATGGGTGGAAGTTCGGCGGAACCGTCGAGAAGATCATGCACCAGATCAACATGTTCGGCCGCGGCGGTGCGCTGAGCCTGGAGGGGTTCCGGGGGTCGGGCGCCGACTGGCTCGAGCGCTTCAAGCCGTACATCGAGGACGGCAAGACCATTGTGGCGAGCCCCCACAAGGTCTATGGGCCGGAGAACAACGATCTCGCCCTGCAGATGCGCAAGCGCGGCATTGACAACGTGATTCTGGCGGGGATGTCTGCCAACCTCTGTGTCGAGGCGCATCTCCGCGAGCTGCTCGAGCAGGGCTTCGAGGTCGCGGTCGTGAAGGACGCGACGGCCGGCGCGCGGCATCCCGAGCTCGGCGACGGCTACAAAGCCGCGCTCGTCAACTTCGGCTATATGGCCAATGCAGTCCTGTCAACGGACGAGGTGGTGAAAGCAATGGCCGGTAATGTCGCTCTGGCGGCCTAGAGCTTGAGTCGCAACGTCAGTCACGTTGCCTATCGGGGCCGGACCCACATCCCTCAATTGAATGTGGGTCCGGCCAAACCCTAGGTCTCGAGGCGCTCGCGAATAACCCGCTCGATCGCCTTCAGATCCGCGTCAACCGTCATCGGCTTCGCGCTCTGTGCAATCGCGGTATCGGGATCCTTGAGGCCGTGACCGGTCAGCGTGCAGACGATGGTGGCTCCCTCACCGATCTTCCCGAGCTCGAGGTCCTTCAAAACGCCCGCGAGCGCAATGGCGGAAGCCGGCTCGCAGAACAGGCCTTCGGCCTGCGCCAGCATCTTCTGTACGTGCAGGATCTCCGTGTCGGTGCATTCGGCAAACCAGCCGCCGGATTCACGCCCCGCCGCGACCGCCTGCTGCCACGACACCGGATTGCCGATGCGGATCGCCGTGGCCACGGTCTCGGGGTTCTCGACCGGCCGGCCGCGCACGATCGGCGCGGCGCCCGAGGCCTGGTAACCCAGCATGATCGGCCGGCGCTCCAGCAGTTTCTGCTTGCGGTAACTGCGCATTCCATCTGCACGTTTCAGGGCCGCGGTATCCGCGCCCGCGGATTCCGAGTAGCCGATCCAGTGCGCGGTGATATTGCCGGCGTTACCGACCGGCAGCGCGTGGTAGTCGGGCGCCTCGCCCAGCGCCTCGATCACCTCGAAGGCAACGGTCTTCTGCCCCTGAATGCGGTAGGGATTGATCGAGTTGACGATCTTTACCGGAAGCGACGCGGCGATTTCCTGAACGAGCCGCATGCCCTCGTCGAAATTGCCGCGGATCTGGATCACGACCGAGCCGTGCATCATCGCCTGGGAGAGCTTGCCGAGCGCGATCTTGCCTTCAGGGATCAGCACGAAGCAGGCGATGCCGGCGCGCGCGGCGTAGGCCGCGGCGGACGCCGAAGTGTTGCCGGTGGACGCGCAAATGATCGCCCGCGCGCCCTCCTCGACTGCCTGCGTGACCGCCATCGTCATGCCGCGGTCCTTGAACGAGCCGGTGGGATTCGCGCCCTCGAACTTGGCGTAGATGCCGACTTTCTTGTGCACCAGCGCCGGCAGATTTCTCAGCTCGATCAACGGCGTCGCGCCTTCGTTGAGCGAGACGGCGCGCGTGGCCGCTGCGACCGGCAGGCGGTCCCGGTACTTGTCGATCAGTCCGGTATACATAGTTTCGAGTTTCAAGTTGCGAGTTTCGAGTTCACCAGTGTGGGGCTGCCGAGCTGAGATCCCAACTCGAAACTGGAAACCCGGAACTGGAAACTGTCAGTTGAGCTCTTCGAGCCGGATGCGGACCACCTTGCCAACGACGACCGGCAGCTTCTCGATTTTAGAGATCGCGGCATCCACGCTCTTCTCGACGGTCATGTGGGTGAGCATGATGATGTCCACCTCGACCTCGCCCACGCGCGGCTCCTTCTGCACCATCGCCTCGATTGAAATCTTCAGGTCCGCCAGGATGCGCGTGATGTCGGCGAGCACGCCGGGCTTGTCCTGCACCTTCATCCGCAGGTAATAGCGCGTCTCCACCTCGCCCATCGGCAGCACCGGCGTATCCGCGAGCTGCCCGGGCTGGAAGGCAAAGTGCGGCACCCGGTGCTCCGGGTCCGCAGTCAGCATGCGCGCCACGTCAACCAGGTCGGCGACCACCGCTGAGGCGGTCGGCTCCGCTCCGGCCCCGGCGCCGTAATACATCGTCTGGCCAACGGCGTCGCCCTTCACCAGGATCGCGTTCATCACCCCTTCCACGCTGGCGATGAGGCGCCGCGCGGGGACGAGCGTCGGGTGCACCCGCAGCTCGATCCCCTTGCTCCGCCGCCGGGTGATGCCGAGCAGCTTGATGCGGTAGCCGAGCTCTTCCGCGTAACGGATGTCCTCGCGGGTGAGCCGGGAGATGCCCTCGACATAGGCGGACTCGAACCGCATCGGGATGCCGAAGCCGATCGCCGCCATGATGGTCGTCTTGTGCGCGGCATCCACGCCCTCGATATCGAAGGTGGGGTCGGCCTCGGCGTATCCGCGCCGCTGCGCCTCTTTCAGCACGTCCTCGAAGCTCGCCCCGTGCTCGCGCATCTCCGACAGAATGAAGTTGCAGGTGCCGTTGACGATGCCCGCAATCCACTCGATCCGGTTGGCGCTGAGCCCTTCGCGCAGCGACTTGATGATGGGGATCCCGCCGCCCACCGCCGCCTCGAAAGCGACCATCACGTCCTTCTTCTGCGCCGCGGCAAAGATCTCGTTGCCGTGGCGGGCCAGCAGCGCCTTGTTGGCGGTCACGATATGCTTGCCGCCGGCGATTGCCTGGAGGATCAGGTCCTTCGCAATCGTGGTCCCGCCGATCAACTCCACCACGATGTCGATGTCGGGGTGGTTCACCACCTCCCGCGCATCGGCGGTGACGGTCGCGCGCCCGCCGACGATGCGGCGCGCCTTTTCCACCTCCTTGTCGGCGACCATCTTCATCATGATGGCGCAGCCGGCGCGGCGCGAAATCTCCTCGCGGTTGCGGTCGAGCACCGTGAACGTGCCACCGCCCACGGTGCCGATGCCGAGCAGGCCGACGTTGATCGGCTTCATACTCCGTCCTTCTTGAACATGTCCTTGATCCCGCGCAGCGCCTGGCGCGTGCGGGCCTCGTTCTCGATCAGGGCAAACCGCACGTGGCCGTCGCCGTACTGCCCGAAACCGACGCCGGGCGCCACCGCGATCTTGGCGTCCGCCAGCAGTTTCTTGCAAAACTCGAGCGACCCGAGTTTCCGGTACGGCTCGGGGATCGGCGCCCACACGTACATCGTCGCTTTCGGCACCTCGACGTTCCAGCCCATCGCCCGCATGCCGCTGCACAGCACGTCGCGGCGTCCCTGGTAGACCCTGCGCACGGTCTCTACGCAATCCTGCGGCCCTTCCAGGGCGATGATGGAGGCCACCTGGATGGGCGTGAAGGTACCGTAATCGTGATAGCTCTTCATGCGCGCGAGCGCGGTGACGAGCTCCCGGTTGCCGACCATGTAGCCCACGCGCCAGCCCGCCATGTTGTAACTCTTCGACATGGTGAAGAACTCGACCGCGATGTCGCGCGCGCCGGGCACCTGCAGAATCGAAGGCGCCTTGTAGCCGTCGAAAACGATGTCCGCGTACGCGAGGTCGTGCACGACGTAGACATGGTGCTCCCGCGCGAGCGCGACGAGCCGCTCGAAGAACGGCAGGTCCACGCACTGCGTCGTCGGATTGCTGGGAAAGTTGACGATCAGCATCTTCGGCTTCGGATACGAGTCCCGGAACGCCCGCTCGAGCGCCTCGAAGAAATCGGCCTCCGGCGTCATCGGCACATGCCGGATGTCGGCGCCGGAGATGACCGGCCCGTAGATATGGATCGGATAGCTCGGGTTGGGCACCAGCACGGTGTCGCCGGTGTCGAGGGCGGCGAGCGCGAGGTGCGCGATGCCCTCCTTCGAGCCGATGGTGACGATCGCCTCGGAATCCGGATCGAGCTCGACGCCGTAACGCGCCCGGTACCAGTTGCAGATCGCGCGCCGCAGCCGCACGATGCCCTTAGACACCGAATAGCGATGCGTGTCGGGACGCTGCACGGACTCGATTAACTTCTCCACGATGTGCCGCGGCGTGGGCTGATCGGGATTGCCCATGCTGAAGTCAATGATGTCCTCGCCCCGCCGGCGCGCGGCGAGCTTCAACTCGCCGGTGACGTTAAAAACGTAGGGCGGAAGGCGCTTGATGCGTGCAAATTCTTCCATTGTCGTGGCGCTGATTCAGCTAACGCGGTAGCACATGGCGCTTACATCAAGCGCCGCCCAAGTTTCGGCGGAGGCTAACGTGCTTGTCACGTTATGCCGTAGCCAAAACTTCAAGCAGGCGCTTGATTCGAGCAAACTCTTCCATGGACGCGGCGCGTCGAAGCGCAAAAGCGTGTTATTCTAACGGAGCGAGTAAACTTAAGCAAATCAGTGGCTTATGAAATTGCACCTGACCCGGGAGGCGGGCCTGCAGTTGTTCTCCGGCTACGGCACGGGTTTCGTCGCGGTCAACAACGTGCGCTACGAAACGGGCGTCGTCGTGAGCCCGCATGCGGTCAGCGCGTGGGACGTGAGGGAGTTCGGGGAATTGACGGAGGCGGACTTCGGATTCATCGCAGCGCTTGAGCCCGAGATCGTGATCGTGGGAACCGGCGCGGCGCAGCGCTTCTTGCGAAAAGAGCTTGCGCGCGCGCTCGCCGCAACCGGAGTGGGTGTCGAGGTCATGGACAGCCACGCCGCGTGCCGGACCTACAACATACTTGCGACCGAAGGCCGCAAGGTGGTGGCGGCGGTATTGACGGCCTAGCGCCGCTCCGACCCGGCGGATTCCCGGAACTCCTAAAGGTCGCCGAGCACCTTGATGTGCGTCGCGACGCTGCGCCCCAGGGCGCTCAACGCGTAGCCGCCCTCCAGCACCGATACGATGCGTCCGGCGGCCGACCGTCGGGCGACCTCCTTGATTTGTTGCGTCACCCACGCGTAGTCCGCTTCCACCAGTTTGAGCATGGCCATGTCGTCTTCGCGGTGCGCGTCGAAGCCGGCGGAAACGAACAGCATCTCCGGCTTGAATGCCAGGAGCGCCGGCAGCCAGTAGCGTTCTACCGCGGCGCGAAATTCGGCGCCACCGCTGAAGGCTGCAAGCGGAATGTTCACCATGCGCTCCGAGCGCCCCTCCACTCCGCTGTACGGGTAGAACGGGTGCTGAAACGTCGATACCATCATGACGCGCGGATCGTCCCGGAAGATCTCTTCCGTGCCGTTGCCGTGATGGACGTCGAAATCCACGACGGCAACCCGCTTCAGCCCATGGCTCTCGAGCGCATGCGCGGCGGCCACCGCGACGTTGTTGTACAGGCAGAAACCCATGGCGCGGGCGCGCTCGGCGTGGTGCCCCGGCGGCCGCACGGAGCAGAACGCCGCTTGCGCCTCCCCGCGCATCACCTGGTCGGTCGCCAGCACCGCCGCGCCCGCCGCACGCAGCGCCGCTTTCAAGCTATGGGGATTCATCGCGGTATCGGGGTCGAGAGCCACCAGTCCCCTCTCGGGCACCGCGCGTTCGAGCATTGTGATGTACGCCGGCGCGTGGACGCGCTCCAGCTGGGCGCGGGTTGCCAGCGGCGCCTCGACGTGCGTCAGAAAATTGCTCAGACTCGATGCCACCAGCTGATCCTCGATGGCGCCGAGCCGCGCCGGGCACTCGGGATGATGGGCGCCCATGTCGTGCAGCCGGCAGTCGGGATGGGTGATGTAGGCGATCGTCATGAATTATGGATTATGCTCCGATCGTGCAACCCTATCCCTCGCACCTTGTCCAACGGCTGACGCTCGCTGACGGCACGGTGGCGACGATTCGCCCTATACGCCCCGAAGACGCAGGCATCGAACAGGAGTTCGTCCGCAATCTGTCAGATGAATCGCGCTATTTCCGGTTCCGGGATGCCGTGCGCGAACTGTCGCCCCGCATGCTGGCGCAATTGACGCGCGTGGACTACGACCGGCACCTGGCGCTGATCGCCGTGGCCGACCGCGGCGGTCGTGAGATCCAGATCGGCGTCGCGCGCTATGTCGTCGATGCCGACCGCCGCCGTTGCGAGTTTGCGATCGCGATCGCCGACGACTGGCAGCGCAAGGGGCTCGGCACGCGTCTCATGGAAGCGCTGATAGCGGCCGCCCGCACCGCAGGCATGCGCGAAGTGTTCGGGGAAGTTCTGGCAAGCAACCGGAAGATGCTCGAGTTCACCGCGAAACTCGGATTCCGGGCGCGCGTCGACGAGAGCGATCCCGGTGTCCTGCAGGTGGAAAAGACCATTGTGTAGTCGCCATCCTCGATCCGGGAACCATGAACCGGCATCATGCGCGTGAGAAACCGCACATTGCCGCTCCCGAACCACGCTTCGGAATGCCGCCGTTACTGGCCAGTGGTCATCGTGTTGTGGCACACTCGACCGGATGAATGACTTTCCCCAGCACGCCGTGATGTCGCAGCCGCTCGAGCGGGTCGTCGCCCAGGTCGGGAGCATCATCCTCGGAAAGGAACGCCAGATCCGGCTCGCGATCACCTGTCTTCTCGCGCGCGGTCACCTGCTGATCGAGGACATTCCCGGGGTCGGCAAGACCATGATGGCGCACGCCCTTGCGACCTCGCTCGGGATGGGCTTTCAGCGCATCCAGTTCACCAGCGATCTCCTGCCCGCCGACATCATCGGCGTCTCCGTCTACAACCGGGACACCGGCGGCTTCCAGTTCCACTCGGGGCCGATCTTCAGCCAGGTCGTGCTGGCCGACGAAGTCAATCGCGCGACACCCAAGGCGCAGAGCGCGCTCCTCGAGGCGATGGAGGAGCACCAGGTGACGACGGAGGGCGAGACGCGGCGCCTGCCCGAGCCGTTCTTCGTGATCGCGACGCAGAATCCCTCGTACCAGATCGGCACGTTCCCGCTGCCGGAATCGCAGCTCGACCGGTTCCTGATGCGCATCCAGTTGGGCTACCCCGACAGCGAGGCTGAGCGCGCGTTGCTGCAGGGTGAGAACCGCCGCGACCTGCTGGCGACGCTCAAGCCCGCCATGACGCCGCAGGAGCTGGCCGACCTCCAGCACCGCGCGCAGCTGGTCCACACCTCGAGCGCGCTGTTCGACTACGTCCAGGCGTTGACCGACCATACCCGCCGCGCCGCCGATTACGTCAACGGCCTGTCGCCGCGCGCGGCGCTCGCGCTCCTGCACGCCGCCCGCGCCTGGGCCCTGATGGCGGGCCGTCTGCACGTGCTGCCGGAAGACGTGCAGGCGGTGCTCCCCGCGGTCGTCGGCCACCGCCTGGTTCCCTCCGGCGAGGTCACCCACGCCAACGGTGCCGATATTGCCGGGCACCTGATCAAGCAGGTCGCCATCCCCTGAAATAGATGTACGCGGCGCTCCGGAACCGCTTCTACACCTGGATCTTCCAGTGGCGCGGGCCCGAGGCCGGCGCGATCGTGCTCGGCCAGCGCCGGATATTCATCCTGCCGACGCGCCCGGGACTGGTGTACGCCACGGTGCTGCTGGTCATGCTTGCCGGCTCGATCAACTACCAGCTCGGGCTCGGCTTCGTCCTTACCTTCCTGCTCGGCGCCCTCGGCGTCAACGCCATGATCCACACGTTCCGCAACCTCGCGAACCTGCGGATCACGGGCGGACGCACGCGACCGGTGTTCGCCGGGGACACCGCGTTGTTCACGATTCATCTCGAAAACCAGGGGGATACCGACCGCTATGCCATCGGGCTCACCCACGACCGCAGGCGGGCGTCCTTCGTGGACGTGATTGCGCGCTCCGCGGTGCCCGCGACTGCCGCGGTCGCCGCGCCCCGCCGCGGCGTCCTGCGGCCGGGGCGGCTGACTTTATTCACCCGCTTTCCGCTCGGCCTCTACTACGCCTGGGCGTACGTGGATCTCGACCTGCGCTGCATCGTCTATCCCCGACCCGCCCCCCCCGGAATGCCGATGCCGCCCGCGGAATCCATCGCGGGGGCGGGCACCGAGCGCGGTCTCGGCCAGGAGGATTTTTCGGGCATGCGCCAGTATCACCGGGGCGACTCGCCGCGCCATATCGCGTGGAAGGCAGCCGCACGCGACCAGGGCCTGCTCACCAAGCAGTTCACCGGACGCGCCGAGACCGAGCTGTGGCTCGATTGGGCACAGCTGCCGCCGCAGATGGGTGTCGAGGAGCGCCTGTCGCACCTGGCGCGCTGGGTCCTCGTCGCGCACGCCGCGGGACTCGCCTACGGCTTGCGCGTGCCCGGCACGTCGGTGGAGCCGGCGGCGGGAGAATCGCAGCGCGACCGATGCCTCGAGACGCTCGCGCTCTTCGAGCACAAATGACCGACCCGAAACAGCCTATCGCCTGGCACCACGTGCGCTGGCTGCTGCTGTCGCTCCTGCTGGTGGCGGCGCCTCACGCCCTGCACATGCCCGGCTGGAGCATCGCGCTAATGGCGATGCTCGCCGCCTGGAGCGCTTACGCCGGCTACGCGCGCCACGCGCTGCCCAATCGCTGGCTGCTGATGATGATCGCGGTCGCCACCTTCGTCGGCGTCTTCGTGAACTACCGGACCGTCTTCGGTCGCGACGCGGGCGTGACCCTGCTGGTGATCATGCTCGGGCTGAAGCTGCTCGAGACGCGCACGCACCGCGACGCGATGCTGCTCTCCTTCCTCGGCTATTTCCTGGTGATCACCAATTTCCTGTATTCGCAGACCATCGCCACCGGACTCTACATGCTCGCGTGCACTGTTTTCGTTACCGCGACCATGATGAACCTCAATTACGCCGGCACCGAGCCGCCGTTCCGCGCACAGCTGCGCACCGCCGGCGTGCTGCTCGCGCAATCGGTGCCGTTGATGCTGGTGCTCTTCCTCCTGTTCCCGCGCGTGCCGGGGCCGCTGTGGGGCCTGCCGCGCGACGCGTTTGCGGGCGTGAGCGGCCTCTCCGACACCATGACGCCGGGCAGCCTTTCCAGCCTCGTGCTGTCGGACGCCGTGGCATTCCGGGTGCGGTTCGATGCCCAGATTCCCCGGGCCAAGGATCTCTACTGGCGCGGCCCCGTGATGTGGGATTTCGACGGCCGCACGTGGTCGGCGCAGTTCTTCGTCTATACCGCGCCCGGGATCGAGGCCGCGGGCGATTCCGTGGCCTACGAGGTGACGCTGGAGCCCCACAACCGGCGCTGGCTGTTCGCGCTCGATCTGCCCGCCGTGGTGCCGCCCCGCTCCGTCGTCAGCACCGATTACCAGCTCTACTCCATCCAGCCGGTCAACAACCGCCTGCGCTACGACATGACGTCATTTCTCAACGCCCGCTTCGGCGAGGTCGAGAACCGCTTCGCCCTGCGCCGCGCGCTCCAGGTCCCGCCCCGGTCCAACCCCCGTGCGCAGGAGCTGGGACGCGAGCTGCGCCAGAAGCACGCAGACGACGAGCAGATCATCTCGGAAATGCTGAGCATGTTCCGCAGGAACTTCGTCTACACGCTCGAGCCTCCTCTGCTCGGCGCGAATCCGGTGGACGAGTTCCTGTTCTCCACCCGCAGCGGCTTCTGCGAGCACTACGCGTCCTCCTTCGCGGTGGTCATGCGGGCGGCGGGAATTCCCACCCGCATCGTGACCGGCTACCAGGGCGGGGAAATCAACGCGCTCGGCAATTACCTGATCGTGCGCCAGGCCGACGCGCACGCCTGGACCGAGGTGTGGCTCCGGAACCGGGGATGGGTGCGGGTCGATCCCACCTTCGCGGTCGCGCCGGTGCGCGTGGACACCGGCATCTCCGCGGCCGTGTCGCGCACCGATCCCCTGCCGCTGATGGTGCGCACCCCCTACGAGTTCCTGCGCCAGGCGCGGCTCGCCTGGGACACCATGGCGAACGCCTGGAACCAGTGGGTGCTCGGTTACACGCCGGAGCGCCAGCGCTCGCTCCTCGCGCAAGCAGGGCTGGACGATGCGACGTGGGCGAAGCTCACCGCGATTTTGATCGCCGTGGCCGGGGTCATCGTCGCCATGTTTACCGCGCTTGCGCTGCGCCAGTTGAAGTCGCGCGCGCGGGACCCCGTGACGATTGCGTATCGGAGGTTCTGCGACAAGCTGCGCCGCCGGGGCCTCACGCGCGAAGCCGCCGAAGGCCCGGTCGATTACGCGCGCCGCGTCGAGCGGCTGCGGCCCGAGCTCACGCCCGCAGTCGAGGCCATCACGCGGCTCTACGTCGCCCTGCGCTACGGCGCGGAGTCGAGCGCCGCCGCCTTGATCGAGCTGCAGCGCCGCGTGAGGCAGTTCCCCGCCTGAATACCGGCTATGCCGGGGGCAGGAGTTTTAGCGGATCCACCGGCTTGCCGAGACGGCGGATCTCGAAGTGCAGTCGCACCTGGTCGGCGTCGGTAGAGCCCATCTCCGCGATTTTCTGGCCCTTTGCGACGTTCTGTCCTTCCTTCACCAGCAATTCGTTGTTGTGCGCGTACACGCTGAGGTAGGTGTTGTTGTGCTTGATCACGATGAGCTTGCCAAAGCCGCGAATGCCGGTGCCGCTGAAGATCACCCTGCCGGCGGCGCTGGCGAGCACCGGCTGTCCCAGTTTGCCCGCGATGCGTATGCCCCTCTGATTGGCGCCGTCGCCGAAGGTGCCGACCACCTTCCCGCTCGCCGGCCAGCCCCAGGCGACGCTCTCCTCCCCGCCCGGGCCGGGCGGCGCGCGCGATTCGTCCCGCGGTGACGGCGCGGGCTTGAGACTCGCCATCTGGGCGTAAGTCTGGTCGGAATACGGTGCCCGCACCGCTCGCGGCTGGGACTTGATGCTGCCATCGCCCCCCGCGACGGGGGATCCTTCGAGAGGCCGACCCTGGACCACGGGAGCGGATTTGAGGGGCACGGCCGTGGGTGCTGCGACTGCCGGCGGGCTCAATCGCAACTGCTGCCCGATGCTGATGACGCTCGTCGCCGTGACGTCGTTCCACTGCGCGAGCTCCCGGTAATCGAGCCCGTAGTCGAGTGCGATGCTGTAGAGCGTGTCGCCTTTGCGCACGGTATGGAATTGCGGCCGCGCATCCGTCGGCCGCGGTGCGGGCGTCGTGGCGACCCCAGGCTTCGCCCCGGCGGCCCGGGCTTCCGGCGCGCGCTCGATGACCGGGGCACCAGTCTTCACGGAACAGCCCGCGGCGATCGCGGCGGCGATCGCGCTCAGCAGGGCGTAGCTTGAAATGCGGAGACTCACGTTCGTCAGCCCACTCCCGACAGCAAAGGCACGAATACGACGGGATCCATGCGCCGTTCGACCGTGCCCCTGGCCGTGCGTTCGATGACAAACAGATGCTGCTCGTTTCTGCGCGCGAGAGGCAAAATCATTCTACCACCGACATTGAGCTGCTCGAGCAGGGCTTCCGGGGCGCTCGGCGCGACCGCAGTCAGGACCACGGCGTCAAACGGCGCAACTTCGGGCATGCCGGCGTGGCCGTCACCGTGCCGGAGGTGAACGTTGGTCACGCCGGCCTCGCGCAGGTTCCTGCGGGCTTTCCGGATGAGGGCGGCAAGCCGCTCCATCGAATAGACCTGCCGCGCGATCCGGCCGAGAACGGCGGTCTGGTAGCCGCAGCCGGTGCCGATTTCCAGCACCTTTCCGAGCGCCCGGCCGTTGCGCGCCAGCTCCGTCATGCGCGCCACCGTGTGGGGGCTCGAGATGGTCTGCCCGAAGCCGAGCGGGAGCGCGATGTCCTCGTAGGCGCGGCTCGCCAGCGCCTCGTCCACGAATATGTGGCGCGGCATTTCCCCCATGACAGCCAGCACTTTTTCGTCCCGGATGCCCTGTGCGCGCAGCCGCTCGACCATGCGCATCCGCGTGCGCGCCGAGGTCATCCCGATGCCTGGGGCCTTCGCCACGGGTTACCCGCCCGTCCTGAACGCGCCTGTCCCGAGCGAGCCTGCCCTGAGCATGCCTGTCCTGAGCCTGTCGAAGGGTCGAAGGGTTGAAGGAACGCCGCTCACTCGCCCGCGAGCCACACGCTCAACGCCTCGAGCTGGGAATAGCGGGTGAGGTCCATCTGCAGCGGAGTGATCGAGACGCGCTGGTTGGCAATCGCGTGAAAATCGGTTCCCGCCCCCGCGTCCTGCGCGCCGCCGGCCGCGCCGATCCAGTAGACCTTCTCCCCGCGCGGCGTGGTGGACTTCACCACGGGCTCCGCCTTGTGACGCTTGCCGAGGCGGGTCACCTGGAAGCCGCGCAGCGCCTCGTATTCGACGTCCGGCACGTTGACGTTGAGCAGGAACGGCTCGCCCGGCGCCTGCCGCTGGAGCCGGGTCACGAGCTCGACCGCGACGCGCCCCGCCGTCCGGAAATGGCCCGCGCTGTCGGTCACCAGCGAGATCGCGATCGACGGGATGCCGAGGAGGAAGCCTTCGGTCGCGGCTGCGACGGTGCCGGAGTAGATCGTGTCGTCCCCCATGTTGGCGCCGTGATTGATGCCGGAAATCACGATATCCGGAAGCTGCTTCAGGAGCCCCGTCACCGCCAGATGCACGCAGTCGGTAGGCGTGCCATTGACGTGGTGAACCCGGCCCTGCGCCCGGCGCACTGTCAAGGGCCGGTCGAGGGTAAGCGAGTTGCTGGAGCCGCTGCGATCGCGTTCCGGCGCGACCACCGTGACCTCCGCAAGCGGGGACAGCATCTCCGCGAGCAGGGTTATACCCGGCGCGAAGTAACCGTCGTCGTTGCTGAGGAGAATGCGCATCGCGGCAAAAAAATTGTAGCACGCGGCACTCGCCGCCGCGTCCCGCTCAGAGCGCAGCGATCGCGAATACCACGTCGATGAGGATGAGCCAGGTGAGGGAGCGCATGTAGCCCACGATTTGCGCACGGGGGACGTCGTTCACGGTCGCGCCCGCATAGAGACCGGCGAAGCACGCGATGGTGCCGATGACGAGCCCGAAGATCAGGGCCTTCACTCCTGAGAGCACGATGCCCAATGGCGACAACGCCTCCAGCATCAGCTGCATCTGCTCGGCGAACGAGACGTTGAGCACCAGAGCGCTCGCGGCAAAGCCGCCCGCGACCGAGATGACCTGGTAATAAAAAGTGGCTACCAGCAGCGACACCGTGAGGGCCGCGATCCTGGGCAGGGCGAGGTAATCGCGCGGATCGATCCGCATTTGCTCGAGATGGCGCAGTTCTCCGCGCACCTTCATCAGGGCGAGCTCGGTGGAGATCACGCTCGCGCTGCGGCCGATTACGACCAGGGCCACCAGCAGCGGCGCCGCTTCCGTCACCAGCGCCCATCCCAGTATGTCGTAGAGAAAGCTGTTGTTGGCGCCGAGCAGGAGGGTCGCCCCGGGAACCGCCAGCCCCCCCACCGCGATGGCGATCAGGAAGATCGCCCGTGAACCCTGCACGCCCACGAAATAGACCTGGCGCAGGAACACCAGCCGCACCATGGGATTGCGCAGGAGGGTGATCCGTGACAGGCAGTGCCACAGCAAAAGCAGGTGACCACCCGGGATTGCCCAACCGATGAATCGCGTATGCGTGACCCCCGGTGTCGAGGTTCCTGCCGCCGGGTGCTCCACGACGCTGTCTGCCGCCGACGATTCCGCTGGCGCGCTCATTGGGAGCGCTCCAGGATGCGCGCGGCCGCCGCCTGCTGCCGCCGGTTGCCGGCGGCGCGGCTCACGTCGAGCGCCCGCTGTGCGTAGCCGCGCGCCGCCTGGCGCCCGCCCCGCATCAACTCCGTTTCGGCAAGCGCGATCAGGTCGAGCCCGATCTTGTAGGGCAATGCAAGCTGCTTGTCGATGGCGAGCGCCTGGTCGAGCTGCGCGATGGCCTCTGTGTGACTCCCCTGTGCTGCGGCGGCGCGACCGCCAACGCGCAGCGAGTTCGCTTCCTCCTCCCGGCTCCCCTCGGACCGACTCGCGGCCAGCGCCCGGGATGCCAGCTCGCTCGCCTCCCCCGCTGCCCCGCGTTCGAGCGCCAGCTGAGCGCGCAGCACGAGGAGCGCCGACTGGATCCGGCACGCCGGCGGCTTGCACTCTTCTTCCGCGCGCTTCAGCCAGCTTGCGGCGGCATCCAGATCGCCCGTCTGCAGGGCCAGCGCGGCCCTGAGCCCTGCCGCCTGGGCCACTAGGGGCCTCTCGAAGCGGTCGGGCGCGGCGAGCACCCGCTCGAGCACGCGTTGCGCCCCGTCGGTCTCGCCCAGCGCCTGCTGGACTGCCGCGAGGTTCAGCGCATTGACTCCGATGGAATGAAAGTCCTCGAACGATTCGGCGGTGCGCAGCGCTTCACGATAAAGCGCATCGGCGCGTCTCAATTCGCCCCGGGCGACCGCTCGCTGTGCACGGTCATTCAGATCCAGCAGCCGCTCGCGCCGCAATTCGACGTCGCTCGGCGCCGGTGGCGCCGAGCCGCACGCCGCAAGCCCGTGCGCGAGGCACAGCAGCAATGCGACACACGCCGCGCGCATGCTAACGGTCGCGCCCGCTGTCGGCCGGAACCGCCGTTACACCGCCCGCCCCGTCAAGCCGCAGCAGCGACTCGCGCGGCGGGTGCACGAAGTTGCTGACCGGCCACGAGCGCTTTGCGCCGCGAACCACTTCGCCGGTGTCGGAGACCAGCGTGCCCGCCTCCGCGACCACGCCGGCCATCTCTCCGGCCATCATCAGGCGCGCCGCCTCGCTGGCCGCACGGACATTTTCCAGGGTCTGCTCCAGCTTGGTGGTGATTACGGGAACCGCCGCGTCCACTTTCTTGAGCGAGCTATCAAGAAGAGCCAAGCTCGTTCCGGCGTCCCGCAGCAGCTTGTCGGCGGTGCCGAAGACGCCGCTCACGACCGTCTCGCCCTGCTCGACCCGCTGGGTGGTCGTCTCGATCAGTTTTTTCAGTTCGATGCTTGCGTCGGCGAGCGAAGTCGCGGTCCGGTTCACGCTGCGGACGGCCTGGCGCAGATCGCTGTCGGGCGCACTGAGGTATGCAGTGACCTGCCGGATGTCGGTCACGATCGGCACCATCTGGTCAAGCAGCGCCATCACCGCGTTCTCGACCGAGGGCTCGCGCTCGTAGCGCAGGAACGACTTGTCCAGGATCGAGCCGCGATTGCCCGATCCGGGACGGATCTCGAGCGCATTGCTGCCGATAATCGCTTCGCGGACGAGGCGAACGGTCGAGTCGGCGTCTATCATCGGCCCGTAATTCGCGTCGACCTTGAGCTCCACCGTGACGCGCAGCGGCTTGTTGATCGTGATGCTCTCGACCGAGCCCACCTTGAAGCCGACGAGCTTGACCGCCATGCCGTTGTTCAGGCCCTCGGCCGATTCGGCCGTGAAAAAGACCTGGATGTGTTTGGTGAAGGCGCCCTGGTTGTAGGCGAGCAGCAGGACTGCCACCACCAGCGACACGACCCCCAGTCCCAGAAAGATCCGCGACGCCAGCGTGATATCGCGCGCGCCTTGTTTCATCTCGGAAGCAAGCTTCATGGACGGCCTCTCACATGACGTACTGCTGGAAACACTGCACCTGAACGGCGGGAACGTCGCTCAGCATCAGGTAAACGCTCGTGCCCCTCGGGTGGCGCTCGCGGTAGGCCGCATCGAGGCCGACCGCCCGCTCCATCTCCGTCCCGGTCAGGCCTTCGAGAAACCGGTGATAGACGAGGAGATCCGGCTCGAGGAGCAGGCAGCGCACGAAGCCCGCCAGGCGCTTCTCGAACGGCTCCAGCTCGCCCGGGTGCCTCCTGCACAGCGCTTCAGCCTGTTCGGCTGCGACTCCGCAGGCGCCGAAAACCTCGATGACCTGCGTCTCCAGCTCCTCGCCCCGCGCGCGGCCCAAGTAGACTGCCGGCAGCGCGATGTTCTCCAGAACGTTGATGTTGCTCACCATGCCGCCGACGCCGTGCGCCACCTGCGTCCCGGGAGCTTCGAGCAGTTCCTCCAGCAGCGCCTCGAGGCCGCCGGCGGTGGCCGCCTCGATCACATAGACCCGCCCGCACCCGTGCTCGATCTCGCACGAGGCATCGGACTCCGCATTGCGCAGAACGAGTGTCGGCACGGTCGCGCCTGATGCTCCCTCGCGGCCTCCTGCAGGCCGCTCTCCGGAGCGCGCCCTAGCGCACGGCCGCAGGCGCCCCGGTCTGGCGGCCGAAGATGCGCTGGATCTTGCCGGTGGCGGCGTCGATGCGCAGCCGCTCGATGCTCTCGAGGTCGGTGCCGGTAACGCGCAGGTAGCGGGTATTGACAGGAGTCGCCGTGGAGTGGAGCTCGCGCCCGTAGTAGACGCCGGCCTTGCCCGGGACGAGGCGATAGGGCTTGCCCGCCTTGAGCTTGGCAAAATCGGGGTCGGAACCGTCGTCCGTGCGCTCCCACAGCGTCATCTCGGTGTACTCGCCAACCTGGCCGTAGATCGCCCAGGAGTCCCCGTGGTCGTGGGGATTGGACTTGCGCGCCTCGTCGTAGCGGTAGGTCATGACCTCGAACCCGGTCGGATCGATATGGATCCGCTTCAGTCCCAGCGGTTGGTCGTCACCGAAATACTGCTTCACGAAGCCCGGGTCGACCAGCAGCTGCTCCATCTTGGTCTTCACCTTCTCGACCTGGGGGCGGCTGGAACCGGCTTTCAATATCTCGCGCGTATCGCGGGCAAAATCCTGAAGTGAGTAGCCCATGACAATCCTCCTTCGAAAGATGGAAGCGAACCCCGGCGATTATAGCAGCGGGAAAGATTCCGCCGGTCGGAACTCCGGCGCAATGCTAGGGTGGCGCAAACGGCCGGTCATGGGTGAGCGACGGCAGCATCACGCGCACGCTATCCACCCGGGCAAGATCGAGGTCCGCGTATATCACGCCGGGAGCTTTGCCGCCGTCAGCAAGCACCTCGCCCCACGGGTCCACGACCAGGGAGTGTCCGTAGGTCGAGCGCTTGCCGGGGTGCTCGCCGCACATGGCCGGCGCGATCACGAAGCACGCGTTCTCGATCGCCCGCGCCCTGAGCAGCGCGTGCCAGTGAGCGCCTCCCGTCTCGCGCTGGAACGAGGACGGTACTGCCAGCATGACGGCGCCGTGCTGCGCCAGCGTGCGGTAGAGGTGCGGGAAGCGCAGGTCGTAGCACACGGTCATGCCGAGCGCGCCCCAGGGCGTCCCGGCGACGACCGCGCGGCTGCCCGGCCGGTAGGCGCTCGACTCGCGGATCACCGTGCCGCTCGGCAGGGTGGCGTCGAACATGTGGATCTTGTCGTAGGTGGCGGCGACCTCTCCCCGTTCCGAGATCAGGAGCGAGCGGTTGAACATGCGGCCGTCGTCGCTTTTGAGCGTAAGCGATCCGACCAGATGCCACGCCCCGAGCTCGCGCGAGAGCGCGGTCAACGCGGAAAGCGCGGGTTCTGCGCTTTGATCGAGCGCGTTCTCGCGCATGGTGCGCCCGCTGCCGTCCATCATCAGGACGTACTCGGGCGAGAAGATGAATCGAGCGCCGCCCGCCGCCGCCTCGCGCGCCATCGCGGTGAGCGTCGCGAGATTGGCGGCGAAATCGTTGCCGGAATGGGTCTGGAGACAGGCGATGCGGACCGTGCTGCCCACGGCGTTACTTCTGGCGCAGTCCCGCTTCCCTGACCAGCTTGTCCCAGCGGGCGTGGTCGGACTTGATCAGCGCGAGAAACGAAACCGGATCGTTGGGCTCGGCGTCCAGCCCGAGATCCTGCAGTTGCTTTTCCACTTCGCGCAGGTTGAGGACCGCGACGATTTCGCGTTGCATGCGGTCGACAATCTCCGGCGGCGTCCTTGCCGGAAATGCGAATCCGAGCCACCCGCTCGATTCGAATCCGGGGTAACCGGACTCGGCTATCGTCGGGACTTCGGGCAGCGCCGAGGAGCGCTTCAGGCTGCTCACGGCAAGCGCACGCAGCCTTCCCGCCCGCACGTGCGGAGTCTGCGTCGAAACCAGGCCCACGATGCAGTCAACGTGTCCGGCGATGGCATCCGCTACCGCCGGGCCGCCGCCTTTGTACGGCACCTGGTTCAGGCGGATGCCCGCCGTATGCCAGAAACGCTCGAAGGAAAGGTGAGCGATGCTGCCGACGCCCGGCGATGCATAATTGATCGCCCCCGGCTGTTTTTTCGCCAGCGCCACGAACTGCTTCAGGGACCTGACCGGCACGGTCGGATGCACCGACAGTATGGCCGTGACCACAACCGCCCGCGTGACCGGTGCGAAATCGTTGATCGGGTCGAACGGCACCTTGCCGAGCAGCGCCGGGCTCATCGCGAACGACGCTACAGACGCGAGCAGCAAGGTGTAGCCATCGGGGGCGGAGCGCGCCGCGAGCTCGGTGGCGATGTTCCCGCTCGCCCCCGCGCGGTTCTCCACGATCACCTGCTGGCCGAGCCGGGGGCCGAGCCGCGTTGCCACCGCCCGTGCAACGAGGTCGTTGGCGCCGCCTGGCGCGAAGCCGACCAGCAACCGAATCGGTTTGACTGGATAAGTTTCTGCGGCCCGGGCATCCCGCTGAACGGCTGTCGCCACCGTGATGCCCGCGATGAAAGCGGCGGTGGCGATGCCTTGCATCTGGCGTCTTGACATGGGTCCCTCCTCGTTTGATGACCGCGTTCCGGAGCGGATGCGCCCGGCCGCGTCCCGCATTTCCGTGCATTTTCACACGTTTGAATTTCCCAGGCTACGACTTATCATGCAGGATCACCCCGCCGCATGACGACCGGAACGCTCATGTCCGAAGTCACGTTGAAGCAGGCCGAACGCATCATCGACGCCATACTTGCGCGGGGGCGGGAGCTCGATTGCCGCCCCCTGAGCGTGGCGGTCACCGATCCCGGCGCCCATGTGAAGGCCTTCAAGAAAGAGGATGGATCCGCGATGATGCGGTTCGAGATGGCCATGGGCAAGGCCTACGCGGCGCTTGCGCTGGGACGCTCCTCCAGCCTGGTGCGCATTCGCACCGAGGAACGGCCGCTGTTCATGAACTATCTGATCAACGCCTCTGGCGGAAAGATCTTCCCCGAGGGCGGCGGGATGCTGATCCGCGACGCGCACGGTGATGTCATCGGCGCCGTCGGCGTTACCGGAGACACGCAGGAACGCGACGAAGAGCTCGCCGCGGACGGCATCCGCGCGGCCGGGCTTTTGACCGACGCCGACTGCGTGCACCTGGGCAAGCAGGTGCGGCTTTCCAACAAATGACACGCGGCCCGCAACCTCGCGCCGGCCGCTTCTCTTGCCGATGGGAACAGCATCTTGGACCGCCACTGGAGGCGGCGGCCCCTGACGCCGGGGACTAACGCTGCGGCGTGGGCCCTTCGACGTTAAGCACGCCGAACCGCTTCTCGTATTCCTTGACGACGCCGTCGAGCAGCAGCGCAAGCCGCTTGGCTGCAAAGGGGCTGACGATGATCCGGTCGGTCAATTGGATCGTGACCTCCTTCTGGCCGCGGTTCCACGCCTGGTTGACGCCGAAGAGCATCACCACCTCCTCACGCGTGCTGGTCACGTTGCACACATTCGCGTAGGAGCTCTTCATGCCGGAGTCGTCCCACTTGATGCGGGTCCCTTCCGCAGCCTTCGCGTCCACTGCCGTTTCCGGTGCCTTGCCCTGAGCCATTGACTTCTCCTTTGGTCTGGTCGGGGCGGTGAGATTTGAACTCACGACCACCGGCACCCCATGCCGGTACGCTACCAGACTGCGCTACGCCCCGAGGAATGAAATTATATCAGCCG
>Ga0210102_1000008_pt1 | contig 65906 bp, 61 predicted proteins | sample RushOxbow_ThreeS_4_FD_185563 | JGI IMG/M metagenome (GOLD analysis project Ga0210102, IMG submission 185563) | Wetland microbial communities from San Francisco Bay, California, USA, that impact long-term carbon sequestration -... | ecosystem: Environmental > Aquatic > Marine > Wetlands ...
CTCGTGCCGCTGGCTGCGGGCGGCGGCATGGATACCGTCACGCGCGCCCTCGGGCAGCATCTCGGCGATTCACTCGGGCAATCCGTCGTCGTCGACAACCGTCCGGGCGCGGGCAGCCAGGTCGCCCTCGAGATCCTGTCCGACGCGGCGCCGGACGGCCATACGCTAATGATGTTGAGCGCCACCACCGTGATCTACCCGCTGCTCTACAAGTCGCGCTTCGACATCGTGCGGGATTTCGCGCCGGTGTCGCAGGTCACCGCGCAGGGCTACGCGCTGGTCGTGCATCCGTCGCTTCCAGCGAAATCGGTACCCGAGCTCGTGAAGCACGCGCGCGCGAATCCGGGCAAGCTGAATTACAGTTCATCCGGCATCGGCAGCCCGATACACATGACGACGGAGCTGTTCCAGATCGCCACCGGCACCAAGATGATTCACATTCCGTACAAGGGCATGGGCGCCGCCTACGCGGATCTCGTCGGCGGGCGCATCGACCTGTCATTTGCGACCATCATCTCGTCCCAGGTCCACGTCAAGAATGGCCGCTTGCGCGCGCTCGCGGTGACTCCGGGGAAACGCGCGCCGGCCTTGCCCGACACGCCCACCCTCGCCGAGGCGGGAGTGCCGGGCGTCGTCGTGGTCAACTGGTACGGCCTCATCGCGCCGAAGGGCACTCCCAGGACCGTCCTTGACCGTGTCGCCGCCGAAACCATCAAGGCGGTGCAAGGGCGGGAAATGCAGAAGCGGCTCATCGCCGACGGCTCGGAGGGCGTAGGCACCCGCCCTGCGGATTTCACCGCCCACATCCGTGCCGAGAGCGACCAGTGGCGCCGCGTGATCAAGCAGGCGGGCATCCGCGGACAGCCGTGAGAGAATCCGGCGCTCCCACCACCCCGCCCGCTTGCGCGGGCACCCCTCCTCGGGCAGGAGGGGACACTGCAGTGCGCTACGAAGTGATCTCGGCGGATTGCCACGTGGACCTCTGCTGGCTGCCGCCGGAGCTCTTCACCGAGAACGCATCGGCGGCGATGCGCGAACGCATGCCGTACGTGGGCGACGGACCCAACGGCCGGCAGTGGATGACCAGGAGCGGCGCCAATCTCGGCCTGGTTAACGGCATGGGTTCGGGCGGGCGGCAGTACATCCCCGGCAAGATCCATCGCTCCGATCGCATGGCGGCGACCGGTCTTTACGAGGACGGCAAGCGCGGCATCCGCCGCCTCACCGACCCTGAGCTCCGGCTGAAAGACCAGGACCGTGACGGCGTCCAGGCCGAGGTCCTCTACGGCGTCCTCGGCGCCACCAGCCGCCTCAACGATGCCGAGGCCGCCGTTGAGGTCCTGCGCATCTACAACGAGTGGCTCGCCGGATTCTGCTCGACGCATCCCGAGCGTTTCGCCGGCCTCGCTTCGATTCCGAACCATCCGATCGAAGCGGCCATCGCCGAGGTCGAGCGCGTCGCCCGGCGCGGCGCACTCCGTGGGCTCGACATCGCCAACTCGCCGGATTTGAAGCCGCTGTGGGACCCGTACTGGAATCCGCTGTGGGAGGTCGTGAACGCCACCGGGCTGCCGCTGCACTTTCACACGGTGTCCGGCTACACGCCCGAGCACATCCGCAAGATCATGATGATCGGCGGCGATCCGACGCGCGCGAGCCTGCCCGGCATGCCGGAGGTGGAGCTTCCGGTGGCGCGGGCCGCGTTCGCGACGAACATCACGGCGTTCCAGCTCAACATGTCGAACATCCTCACCTCGATGATCTACAGCGGCGTCCTCGAGCGCTGCCCGCGCATCCGGCTGGTGCTGGGCGAAGCGGGCATCGGCTGGATTCCGTACGTGCTGTGGCGGATGGACGCGGAGTGGGAGGACCAGTTCAAGGACCTCTCGCTCAAGATGCCGCCGAGCGGCTACTGGAAGCGCCAGTGCCGGGCGACCTACCAGACCGACCCGGTAGGGATCAAGCTGATCGATGAGGTGGGCGTGGAGAACATCATGTGGGGGTCGGATTTTCCGCACCCCGATGGCATATGGCCGGACTCCCAGGAGTACATCCGGCGCGAGCTGGGCGGCCTGCCGGCCGGCATCCGCCGCAAGATCGTGTGCGAGAACGCGGGGAAGCTCTACGGCTTCACGCTGTGATACGGCTTGCCAATCGGCTTGCACTTAGGCTATCGTGCCCATGATGTGAACTCCCCTCACTAAGAAGGGGTCACAGTAACAAGACGCTCAAGACCCTCCACGCAGAACGGCGGGCTATGGGCAGTGCCATCCTGAGGAGGAGGCGTGCAGCGCTTCATAGCGGTGCGGGTGCTTCAAAGTCTCCTGGCCATCCTGGTCATGAGCGTGATCGTCTTCGGCCTCGCGCGCATCAGCGGCAATCCGCTCGACGTGATGCTGCCGATCGAGGCGCTGCCCGAGGACTACGAGCGGCTGACCCAATACTGGGGTCTCGACCGGCCGTACCACGAGCAATACGTCACTTTCGTGACGAAGGCTGCTCAGGGGGATTTCGGACAGTCCCTGAAGTACCAAGGCAAGTCCGCCATGGGCCTCGTGGTGGAGCGCCTGCCCGCCACGCTCGAGCTTGCGGGATTCGCGCTGCTCATCAGCGCCATCCTCGCTGTGCCTATAGGGGTTCTGGCGGCTGTGGCAAAAGACAGCGGCTGGGACGCCGCAGCCAAAGTCGTCGCGCTCCTCGGCCAGTCCCTGCCCGTGTTCTGGCTTGGGATCATGCTGATGTGGATCTTCGCGGTGTGGCTCGACTGGTTGCCGTCCTCCGGCCGGGGCGGCCTCAAGCATCTCATCCTGCCCGCCATCACGCTCGGCTGGTTCCAGGTCGCCGCCATCATGCGCCTTGTCCGATCGTCGATGCTGGAAGTGCTCGACAGCGAGTTCGTGAAGCTGGCGCGCGTCAAGGGAATACCGGAGTGGAAGGTGGTCTGGAAACACTGCCTGCGCAATGCGGGAATCGCACCGCTCACCTTTTTTGCCATCATCGCCGGCGTCCTGCTGACCGGTACCGTGGTGACCGAAACCGTCTTCACCTGGCCCGGCTTGGGATTGCTGGTGGTCGACGCCGTCCGGTCCAGGGACTTCCAGGTCGTTCAGGCTGTCGTCATCATATTCGCCTTCATCTTCATCCTGTGCAACCTGCTGGTCGACGTCCTGTACGCGTATCTCGACCCGCGCATCCGGTATTAATAGGGATCTAGAGGAGCCTGGATCATGCCGCAATTGACGAGCACACGAACGCTGCCCTGGTATGCGATTCCCTGGGTCGTGGATGGATGGCGTCAGGTAAAGCGCTATCCCCTCCTGTCGCTCGCGATCCTCGTATTCGTACTGGTGATTCCGGCCGTCTTCGCGCCGTGGGTCGCTCCGCACGACCCGTACTTTGGATCGCTGTCGAACAGGCTGACGCCGCCGATCTGGCAGGACGGCGGCACCATGGAGCATATCCTGGGCACCGACAAGCTCGGGCGCGACATGCTGAGCAGGATCATCTACGGCGCGCGGGTTTCTCTCACGGTGTCGCTCATTGCGATCTTCGTCGGCGGAATCATCGGCACGGTTCTGGGACTGATGTCCGGCTACTTCGGAGGGAAGCTCGACGCCGTGATCATGCGCCTGGTGGATATTTCGCTCTCGATCCCGACCATTCTGCTTGCGCTCGTCCTTGTCGCCGCGGTAGGCCCCAGTTTCGGGACGGTCATCACGGTACTCATTGTGCTTCTTTGGGCGCGCTACGCGCGGTTGACGCGCGGCGAGACCCTTGCCATGAAGGAGCGCGACTTCATCGCGAGGGCGCGGGTGGCCGGGGCCTCGCACACCCGCATCATGGTCCGCTACCTATTCCCCAATGTCGTCAACTCCCTCATCGTCCTGGCGACGCTGCAGGTGGGATACGTGATCCTGCTCGAGTCCACGCTGAGCTTCCTCGGGGCGGGGCTGCCGCGCGCCGAGCCGGCCTGGGGCGTCATGGTCGCGGACGGACGGGAGCTCATCGTCACGGCGTGGTGGGTCTCGATGTTCCCGGGAATCGCGATCATGCTGACCGTGCTCTCGCTGAATCTGCTCGGCGACTGGCTGCGGGACCACCTGGATCCCAAACTGCGAAACCTGTAACAAACGTGATCAGCAATTAATATCGAAACAATTTCACGGAGGAGGCCAACCATGAGACCGAAGTTTGCTTCACTATTTGCAGGACTGCTGGTTGTATTTGCGACGATTCTGGGCACGGTGTCGACGAGCGCGGAGGCGGCGGTCAAGCGGCTCATCTTCGCCTCGGCGGGGTTCCACGAGAGCAACCGCTACTGGACCATCGCCCGGCCCGACCATCTCCAGTTCGAGCCCTTCTGGGAGACGCTGGTCGGCATCGATCCCAAGACCGGCGACTACATCCCGGCGCTGGCGACGAAGTGGGATATCAGCTCCGACTACAAGGAGTGGACCTTCCATCTGAGAAAGGGTGTCCAGTTCCAGCACGGCTTCGGGGAGTTCACCTCCGCCGATGTGAAGCACAACCACGCGTTGCTGCTGCGCAAGGATTCGACGGCGACTCTCGCCCCGTTCTGGAGAACGGTCGAGGAGATCAGGACGCCCGACAAGTACACCGTCGTCTTCCGCTTCAAGAGCGCGGCAATGCCGACCAGCATGTTTGCGTTTTCGCGCTCCGGCGATCTGCGCATGAGCAGCAAGGCGCAGTGGGACAAGGAGGGCATCGAAGGCCTCGACAAGCGGCCCGCCGGTACCGGCCCCTTCGAGTACGCGGGGCGGCAGACGGGCCTCAACATCCTCTTCAAGCGCAATGACAAGCACTGGTCCGGCAGGAAGATCGAGTTCGAGGAGCTGGAATTCCGGATCGCACGCGAAGAAGCCACGCGTCTTGCCCTCCTGCTCTCCGGCGATGTCCACATCGGCGACCTGCCCCGCGAGCTGCACAAGGACGCGCTCGCCAAGGGCCTCAGGCGATTCCAGTCCTCGCTGGCGGTGGACTGGGTTTCGGTGTACCTGGGCGGCCAGTGGCACATCACGGGAGACAAGGACTTCGATCCGAAAGGCCCGTTCGTCGACAAGAGGGTGCGCCAGGCGCTCAACATCGCCATCAACCGGAAGGAGATGTTGAACACGGTGTTCGCCGGCCGGGCGGACCTCGCGTATGTTTCGCTGTATGTGCCCACCTCCGAGGGCTGGAATCCGAAGTGGGAGAGCCGGTTCAACGAGCTCTATGCCTTTAACCCCGAGAAGGCGAAGCAGCTGCTGAAGGAAGCGGGTTACGGCCCCGGAAAACCCCTCAAGTTCCAGATCTGGGCGTTCACTGAGCCGGGCGAGTCGGAAGGCCCGGCGATTGCCGATGCGCTCGGCATCTACTTCAGGAGCGTCGGAGTCCAGGCCGAGGTACAGATGCACGACTGGGCCAAGATCCGGACGGCGTACCGCAAGAAGCAGAGCAAGAATTTCATGTGGCCGAACATCATCGGCTGGCGTCCGTCCGACCAGGGCATCCGGAACTTCTATTACAGCAAGGGCAACAACCACCACTACGAGGACGACTTCCTCGAGAAGACGTTCAACGAGGTGCAGAAGTCGACGGATGCCAAGCAGCGCAACCAGTTGATGATGGCAATCGGCGATCACCTCCAGAGCGAGTACGTCGACATCCCGCTCTTCTGGTTCAGGAACGAGGTTTTCGCGAACCCGAAGGTCGTCGCGGATTGGGTTTACCCGGGTCCCGCCGCCGGCCGCTCGTCGCATTTCGAGCTCGTCAAGCTCGTCAAGTAAGCGCGCATCGCAGCGAGGGGAAGAGGCAACTCTTCCCCTCGCTTCCGTTCCAACACGTATAGAATCGCAGGACTTGAAGCAGGGGGCGCAATGCGCGTGGTTTGCGGCGGGATCGGGGCAGGATAGGCGCATGGCGCGGCGGATCGGCGACGTGATCCTGGAGGTGGAGGATCTGCACACCTATTGCTTCTCCCGCTTCGGCACGGTAAAGGCGGTCGATGGGGTGAGCTTCTCGTTGCGCCAGGGAGAAGTGCTGGGCATCGTCGGCGAGTCGGGCTGCGGGAAAACCATGACGGCCCTGTCGCTGCTGAAACTCATCCCGCGGCCGGCGGCCCGCATCGTCAAGGGAGCGATCCGGCTCGAAGGCGAGGACCTCGTCCCGAAGTCCGAGCAGGAGATGCGGCAGATCCGCGGCCGCCGCATTTCCATGATCCTGCAGGATCCGCAGACCTCTCTCAATCCGGTGTTCACCGTCGGCAACCAGCTGATCGAGGCGATCGAGATCCAGCACGCCGACGAACGCAAGCCGACGCTGGTGCAGCGGGCGGTCGAGGGCCTGAAGCAGGTCAAGGTGGCGGCTCCCGAGCGGCGGGTCACGGACTACCCGCACCAGATCAGCGGCGGCATGAAGCAGCGCGTGGTCGGCGCCATCGCCATCTCCTGCGAGCCCAAGATCATCATCGCCGATGAGCCGACCACCTCGCTGGATGTCACCATACAGGCGCAGTACCTGCGCCTGCTCCGCGAAATCCAGGAAGCGACGAACCTCGCGCTCATCTTCATCACACACGACTTCGGCATCGTCGCGAAAATGTGCGATCGCGTGCTGGTGATGTATGCGGGCCGCGTCGTGGAAAGCGGATCGGTGCGGGACATCTTCAATCATCCGTCGCATCCCTACACCCAGGCCCTGCTGCGCTCGGTGCCCAGCATGGACGACAATGTGGAGCAGCTCTACTCGATCGAAGGCCAGCCTCCCGCCCTGTGGGACCTGCCCGAGGGGTGCCGGTTTGCTCCCCGGTGCGCCCACGCCGATGATCGCTGCCAGCGCGAGTATCCCCGCCCGGTTACCGTCGGCAACAGCCACAGCGCAAGCTGCTGGAAAGCGGGACGCGTATGACACCGACACCGGTCCTCGAGGCCAAGGCGCTGAAGAAGCACTTTCCCGTTACCAGGGGCATCCTGTGGACGAAGGTGATCGGCTGGGTGCAGGCCGTGGACGGCATCAGCTTCTCGATTCCGCAGGGAGAGACGCTGGCGCTCGTCGGCGAGTCCGGCTGCGGCAAGACGACGACTGCAAAGCTGGTGCTGCGCCTGGAAGAACCGACTTCCGGGGAGGTTTTCGCCGACGGCAAGAATGTCCACACGTTGAGCGGCGATGACCTGAAGCATTACCGCACGACGGTCCAGGCCGTGTTCCAGGATCCCTGGTCCTCTTTGAGCCCTCGCATGCGTGTGCGAGACATCGTGGCCGAGCCGCTGGTGGTCAACCAGAAGGTCTCCGACCAGGAGGTGAAGGATCGCGTCGCCGAGGTGCTGGCTTCCGTCGGCCTGCGTCCGCAGCAGGCCAGTCTCTACCCGCACGAGTTCAGCGGCGGGCAGCGCCAGCGCATCGCCGTGGCGAGCGCCCTGGTGTCGAAGCCGAAGCTCATCATCCTGGACGAGCCGGTCTCGGCCCTGGACGTTTCGATCCGGGCGCAGATCATGAATCTGCTGGTGGATCTCCAGAGCCAGTACAACGTGAGCTATCTCCTCATCGCCCACCACCTGGCGACGACCCGCTACATGGCGGGCGAGGTCGCGGTCATGTACCTGGGCAAGATCGTCGAGAAGGCCACGACGAAGGAACTCTTCAGCAATCCGCTGCATCCTTATACCAAAGCGCTGTTCTCGGCCGCTCTGCCGGCCCACCCGGACGAGCAGCGCGAGGAGATCATCCTGACTGGAGAGGTCCCGTCGCCCATCAACCCGCCCTCAGGGTGCCGCTTCCATCCCCGCTGCCCGTTCGTCAAGCCCGAGTGCTCCAAGGTCGCGCCGGTGGAAAAGGAAATCTCCCGCGGTCACATGGTGGCCTGCCACCTCTACTAGTCCGGAATCAACGAGCGCGGCTGCGGCGCGCAGCAAGATAGAGCCGCGCACGCGCGGCAGAATCGTCAGCATTGAGGTGAATGCCATCGCGCATGGCCGCCAGGTGCCTTGCCCGTTCCCGGGCAATGGCGGCGCTTAGCGCGCTGTACTCGGGTTCCGGTGCGCCGGTGCCACCGCGCTCGCCGCGCCATCGCGCCCAGCGCGCGCGCCAGGCGTCGGGGAGCGTCGCCCTGCGCGCCACCACCTCGGCCACCAGGAAAATCAGGGCCGCCAAAAGATACGGCCACCAGACCCGCGACTGCGGGCCGGACGCTTCCGGCGGGAGCGCGGTCACGGCGCTCAGGCTGGTAACGGAGAGCGGGAGCGGGCGTCCACCGGCAATGCGGGCGATGTCGCGCAACAGCCGTTGGTCGACGCCCAGGTCCAGATACTCCGAGGAGTACGGAACCGCCAGTCCAAAGGTCCTGGGGCCCACCTGCATCTCACCGTCACGCCCGGTGAGGGTGATGGTGTAGCGCCCGGCGCGAGGCACCAGCAATTCACCGCGGTAGCGTCCCGGCGCGATCTGCTCGAGCTCAACGCGCCGGGCAAGCCGGGACGGGTCCACCACGGAGGCTTCCAGCTTGAGACCGTTGATGAAACGATCGTCCCGGTCCAGCACGTCCACGCTCATCTCGCCACGCTGTCCGCGCCATTGGAATTGCGGCACGAACGATTCGGTCCCGCTGCGGCGCATGGTCCAGCGGGCCATCTGCGACACGAAGCGCCCGAAGGCCGGCCACCGCACCCACTGCCGGCCCCAGCGGCCCGAGAGGTCCGACGTGAACGCCACCGCTTTGCCCAGGCCGTAGCGCCACGACACGAGCACGGGATCCTCGCCGCGTCCGCCGAGCAGGATCTGGGCGGCGGGTTTGGGGTAGGCGCGCTGGTAGCCGCCAAGTAGCGGAAATGCGTCTGCATCAAAGCCCGCAATCAGCTCGCCCGCGTAGGCCCGCCGCGGGCGGATGTCTCCTTCCACCACCAGGTCCCGCGTGATGATCATGGTTTCGCTCGTGAAAATGCGCGGCACATTGCGGGGATCATCGGTGTGGTAGTAGCGCCCTTTGCCAAGCTCTGCGAGTCTCGCCATCAGACCGCGGTCTGCGTCCGTACCCATGGCCACCGTCGATATCGTGATGCCGTCGGCGGCGATGCGCGCGGCGAGCGGGTCGAAGTTCTTCTCGCCCTCGGTGAGACCATCGGAGAGAACGATCAGGTGCTTCACCTTCGCCTCATCCCGCTGCATGACGCGGTGCGCCTCTTCGAGGGCGGGATAGAGGTCGGTGCCGCCGCCCACTTGCAGATCGCGCAGCTTCTCCGCAATGGGCCGGCGCACGCCGACCTCGGTCGGGGGCACCACCCATTCCCGACCGCTGTCGAAGGCCAGCACGCCCACGCGGTCGAGCGGTTTCAGCAGATCGATGGATGAAAGGGCAGCGCGCTTGGCGATTGCGAGCTTCTCCTCGTCCTGGACCTTCGAGCCCATGCTGCCGGAGCGGTCCAGCACGAACACGACCGACAGGCTCGGAATCTTCACCTCGGTTTTCACGTTCATGGTGACCGGCAGCAGCTGTTCAACCGGGGTCCCCTGGTAGCCTCCGGCGCCGTAGCTTCTGTCGCCGCCGATCATCACCACGCCGCCTCCCGCATCGCGCACGTAGGTCTCGAGCTGCGCCATCTTGGCGAGGGACAGATCGAAACCGGAAACGTTGTCCAGAATCACCAGGTCGTAATCCACGAGCTCGTGCAGGTTGGCCGGGAGCGCACTGGCGGGCACCTCGTCCACCACCAGGCCCTGGGCTCTCAACGCTGCGCTCACGTAACGACCGGCTTCAGGGTCGTCCATCACGTGCAACACTCTCGGCGCGCCCGAGACCTGCACGAAAGCCTGGTAGCGGTTATTCGCCGGCTCGCTGTCGGCGTCGCTGTTGATGATGGCCTCGTATTCCTGCAGGCCCGGCGTGTCCGCCTGTTCGACCAGGGAGTAGACGTTCGCGCCCGGCTGCAGCTCGACGGTGAATTCGCGCAGCAGCACGCCGTCGCGCATGAAAGCCAGATGGGCGCGCGCGGATTCGTTGCTGCGCACAACTGCCTGCACATTGAAGGGCTCGTGCAGGCGCACCCGGGGCGGAACCGTCACGCCCTGAACATGGATTTCCTGCCGCAGCGAGGGCCGCTCGAGCATTACGGTATCAACCGTCACCCCGAGGGAGCGCGCCACCGCGGCTGCCGAGCGCGCATCGCCCACGTTCTCGCGCCCATCCGTGAGCAGCACGATTCGCCGATGCCCCGCAGCCGGAAACGCACCAACGGCCACCTCGATGGCGCGGGCAATATCGGTGCCCGAGCGTTCGACGTGAGCCTGAATCTCGCGCAATGGCTCGCTGCCACTGCGCACGAGGGATTCCACCGCTGCGTCCGCGCCGAATACGACCAGCCCGATCCGCGCCGCGGACTCCCTGGCGCGATTGACGAAATCCAGCGCGTCGGCGATGGTCTCCCGTGCGATGCTGCTGGAAACATCGAGGGCAAACACCACGTCGGCATGATGCGTTTTGGAGCCGGCGAGCGGCCCCGCCAGTGCGACCACGAGCGCGGCAAGAGCCAGCAACCGCAGGACACCGGCCGTCAGCTCCCTGAAGCGCAACCGCCCCGCGCGCCAGATTGAAAGGACGACAAGCAGCAGCGCCGCCGCAAGGAGCGTGAGCCATGCGGGTTGCGCGAACTCAGGCACGGTTGCGGCTCCCGGTCCACACGCACCACTCCAGCGCCAGCAAGAGGAGCGCCAGGAGGAGCAGCGGAGGCCAGAGCGGCACGAGTGCCTGCACGCCCTTGCCTGCGGGTTGTGCTTCCTTGCGTGGCTCGCCCGGCGCCCAGCGGTTGTTGACGTCGGATTCCCGCGCGTCGGTGAGGCTCACCGCAAAGTATCGCGTTATTTCGCCAACGGTATATTGATAGATGCCGGCGTCAGCGGTGGCGTCGAACAGGGCCGAACCGCCCTCTGACTCGAGCGACTCGGATTTGCCCGACGGCATGCGCAGGGTTACCCGCGTCTCGCCCGCCGGGAGCACGATCGTCTGGGTTGAACCGGCCTCCACGTGGGTGGACACGAAACCGTCGCCTCGCGGGCGAAGCCACTCCAGGCTTCGGCTGAAGAACAGCGGGAAGGCCGCCTGCAGCGGAAAGTTGGACCGCGCGAGATCGAAGCCCAGATAGACCAGTTTCACGTCAGCGTCGAGCAGCGCGAGCGCCAGGTCCGATTCTCTCGACCAGAACAGACGCTGCAGCCCCGCAGCCGGCTTGTCGATGACGATGCGCCGGGCCTGATCGACTCGAACCGCGGTCAGGTCCGCGTCACGCATCAGCGCGCTTTGTCCGCGAACGAGCGGGCCCGGCCGCACCAGACGCCCCGAGTCCGAGAACGGCAGGCCCGGCGCCACGGTGTTCACGAGCAGAAAGTTTCCGGCCGGCAGCCGCGGGGCCTCTATGCCGTCCAGCACGACCACGTCGTAGTCAAGGGCGAGCCGCGCGATGTCCTCGGCGGGCGACCCGTCGCGCTTGACGAGAACCAGATTGGGCAACGCTTCGAGCACGCTCTCCAGATAGAAGTTGCCCCGGGTGAGGAGCAGCACGCGCAGCGTATCGTCCGTGTACACCGCCGCATAAGCCTGGTTGTCGGCCGCCAGGTCATCGTCCACGTCGATGCGCGCGATCGCCTGCCCGCGGGCACGGCCAGTGAACGGAAGAACTACGGTCTGCTCGGCATGCGCCGCGAGCGTGAGGGGCCGTCTGAACAGCACACGGTCATCGAGGCTCACCGAGGCGGGCACCACCAACGGCGCATCCGTGTAGTTGCGCACCGTCATCAGCACCTGGTAACGCTCCTCGCTCGCCAGCTCCTGGCGAAAGTCGAAGCGCGTGATGGCCACGTTGCGCGCGGGCTCTCCGACGACGCGAAACGCCACCTGGGGCGAGCCGGGGTCCACATCGCGATCGAAGGCGCCGTCTGTCACGAAGTAGATGCGGCCCTGATTGCGGCCTCGAAGCAGCGACAGCGCCAATGCAAGGGCTTCGCGCGGCCGACCCGCCTCGTCGCCGGTGCGAAGCTCTCTCAGCGCCCGGCGCAGCGCGTCGCGGTCGGCCTCGAAGCCGGTCCGCAGCACGGCCTTGCGCCCGCTGGTCATCACCAGCATGCGCCCCTCGCGGGGCAGGCCGTCTACGATGTCGAATGCCTCGGCCAGGGCCAGGTCAAAACGCGTTTTGCCGATGCCCGATCGCGTCTTCATGCTCGCGCTCACGTCGAGCACGAGCACGGTATCGGCGTCCTCGCTGGTGCGGGTGAGCCAGTGCGGGCCGGCGAGGGCGACCCCGAGCGCAGCCGCACTCGCCAGCAACAGCAGCAGGCTCAGGTTCCTGAGCATCGAGCGCAGCCCGAGTTTCGGCTCGCGCTCCTTCAGCGCTGCCTGCCACAGTGTTGTCGTGGACAGCACGATCCGGCGTCGCCTCGGCCGCAGCAGGTGCAGCGCAATGAGGATCGGGACGGCCAGAAGCGACAGCAGGGCCAACGGGTAGGCGAACTCGATCACCGCAGGTGCACCCCTTGGCGCAAGTACTTGAGCAGAACGTCCTCGAACGCGATGGCGGTGCTGGCACGCAGGTATTCCACGCTTCGCCGGCGACAGAAGCTCTCCATTTCCTGCAGGTGACGCTGGAGGCTGCGCTGGTAGAGGCTGCGCAGCTCCTCGTCAACAGTCGCGTCCACCTCATCCCCGGTCTCCGCATCGACCATGCGCAGTGCGCCGTCGAGGGCCGGGTCGATTTCCGACTCCGCGAGGAGCTGGATCACCACCACATCGTGTCCGCCGTAGCACAGCGCATCGATGCCATGCTGGATTTCGCCCGCGCCCAGCAGGTCGGAGATGAGGATCACCAGTCCCGGATTTCGCGTACGCATTGCGAAGGCGCCCAGGGCCGAGTCGAAACGGGTCACCCCCGCGCAGGGCAGCTCGCCAAGAAAGGTGAGCAGGCGGGCCATGTGGTGCCGCGTCTTGATGGGCGGCAGGGCCGCACCCAGCCCCTCGGAGAAGGCGCTCACGCCGACACGATCGAGATTGTGGAGCGCAATGTAAGCCAGCGCCGCGGCCAATCGCCGCGCGTGATCGAACTTCGAGGGATCGCCGAATCGCATGCTGGCGCTCGTATCCAGGATGAGATGCAGCGTTACGTCGTCCTCGGAGGCGTGCAGCTTGAGAAAAAGCTGGTCCAGCCGCGAGTAGATGTTCCAGTCGATGTGCCGGAAATCGTCCCCGGGCCGGTAATGCCGGAAGTCGGAGAATTCGAGCCCGCGCCCGCGGCGCGAGGTCGTGTGGTCCCCGCGCAGCAAGCCACGGAAGATCTTGCGCGCAAGCAGCTCGAGCTGCTCCAGCTTGCGCAGGAATTCGTCGTCGAAGACGAGATCGCGGCCAGCCGCGGGTGCATTGAGCAACGTCATCGCCATGGCTGCCGGGCCTGGCTCAGATGCGCGCCTCCCCCTGCACGGTCGGCGTTTCGCGGACGACTTCCGCGATTACGTCCTCCACGTCGATGCCTTCCGCTTCGCCCTCGAAGTTGAGCAGGATGCGGTGCCTCAACGCGGGCGGCGCAGCGGTGGCGAGGTCCTCGAAACTCACGTTGATGCGTCCGGCGAAGAGGGCCAGCGCCTTTGCAGTGAGGACCACGGCGAGCAGTCCGCGGGGGCTCGCACCGTGGCGCACGTAACGGCGAACCATGGGAGTTGCGTGGGCGTTTGCCGCATGAGTGGCGAGCACCATGCGAATGGCGTAGTCCTTGACATGACCGGCAATTACCACCGAGCGCACGAGCTCCCTCAGCTCCAGCAGCTCGCCGGTGCTCAACACCGGCTCGACCGCCGGCATGGGGGCACCCGTCGTGCGATCAACGATCTCGGACAGCTCGCCGGCACTGGGGTAGGTGGCCTTGAGCTTCAACAGGAAGCGATCGAGCTGGGCCTCGGGCAGGGGATAGGTGCCTTCCATCTCGATGGGGTTCTGTGTCGCGAGCACCATGAAGGGCTCCTGCAGGGCGTGCCCGGTGCGCCCGACGGTGACGCGCTTCTCTTCCATCGCCTCCAGCAGCGCTGACTGGGTCTTGGGCGTTGCGCGGTTGATCTCGTCGGCGAGCAGAAGCTGCGTGAACACGGGACCCTGCTGGAACTGGAAGTGCCGGTGCCCCTGCTCGTCCTGCAACACGACCTGGGTGCCGATGATGTCCGCGGGCATGAGATCCGGGGTGAACTGGATGCGGGCGAATTCCAGGTGCAGCGCGTCGCTCAGGGTCTTCACCAGCAGCGTCTTGCCCAGACCCGGCACGCCTTCCAGCAAGGCGTGGCCCGACGAGAGAAGGCAGGCGAGGATGCCGTTGATCAAATCATGATGTCCCACGATTCGCCGCTGGATCTGGCGCCGCAGCGCCTCCAGCCGCTCGTGCGCAAGCGTAAGGCGTGTCTCGTCACTCACTTTGCTCCTCGATTGTCAGTTGGCTGCTGCTGCGGGACGCGGCCCTGGCTCAGTTTCAGGAAATACCTGCGGACGAACTCCTTGTAATGGGCCGGGTACTGCTCCTTGGAAAGCACTTCTTCAACCTGCGGCGCAAAGTCGCTGCTCATCGCGACGTTCTCCACGCTCGGTCGACCCGGCTTCGGAAGGACCCGTGCCTCGGTCACGAACACTTCGCCTTTGCGCGCCTGGCTTTCCGGTTTGAGGACCAGCCCCGATTGCCCGGCATCAGGACGAACCGAATCGCGCTGCCGGTCATGCGCAACGCTGCGTTCGCCCCGTGAACCGGCGCTACCGCGCGCAATCTCGCTCTGCTGGCGTCCGTCGGTCTCCGCGCTCGCGGCGCTTTTGTCATCGCGGCCCTCGTCCTCGCCCCAGTCCAGGTTGAGTGCCAGATCGCGTTTAGCGTCGGTCGCGCCGAGCGACTCACCCAGGTTCTCCCGCACCAGGCGCACCTGCTCGCGCGCGCCGCGCAATTCCCTGTCTTCCTTGCGCGCGCGATCGATCTGGGCCAGTTTCTCCAGCATCCGCCTCAGTTCCTCATTGTCTCCCGGCAGCTGGCGTCTCAGGCTTTCTTCCATCTCGCCGCGCGGAATACCCGAGCGCTCGAGTTCGGCGAGTTGCTCGGCCAGAGCGCGGCGGTCGGCACTGTCCAAGGTGCCACGCTCCCCGCTCTGCGGGCGTAACGGGCCGATATCAATCTGATTCACATCCGCCAGCGCCTGCATCCGTTCCTTGTCGAGCGATTCGCTCATTCCGTGCAGTTGCCCGAGAGCCTCTCCCCGGTTCAGAGCGCCGCTTTCCATGCGCGCACCCAGGCGCTCGAGCTGCGCGGCCTGTGTGCCGCTGCGTGGAAGCTTGTCACGCCTTGCCCGTTCCTGCATCGCGCGTCCGAACGCGCTCAGGCGCTGACCCTCCCTCACGACCTGCTCATCCACGTCGCCAGGCGCAGGCGCCTGCATCCAGTTGAGATCGATAACGCTCACCAACATCAGCGCCGTGGCCGCCAGTGGCGACAGCCACCCCCAGCGGTTCACCTGCAACGGAAACAGCCGCCCGGGGTGGAGCGGAAGCCCTGCCTTGACCGCCTGCACGGCCAGCCGGTCGGCCACCCCGCTTTCGCCGTGAGCAGTCATGAGCTCGCACGCCGTGCTCAGTTGCTGCTTCAGATTGAGCGCCAGGTCCGCGCGGATGGCGACGTCGAGCGCAGCGGGACGCCGCCGCCAGCCCACCAGCAGCGCAAGCGCCACCGCGACGATCACTGCCGCGCCGGCGAGGTGCCACGGCGAGTAAGGGAGGGGTGCCAGGCGTGCCGCCAGCACCAGGAACGTGGCCAGGCTGAGCCCCGCCAGCAGGCCGCCGAATCCGTGGTCCACAAGAACCTGCATGCGCCGCGCTCGGGTGAGGGCGGCCACCGCCGTGCGCAGCCGCTCCCCGGCCGGAAGCGGGCTGCCAATCCAGAGACTGTGTGCGCTGCCCACCTGACTCATGACGTGACTGCCTCACCGACCCCGCTGCCGCCGCGGGGACCCGCCATGCCGCGTCGCTCGCGCAGCAGCAGAAGATACAGCGCAAGCGTCGTGAGCGCGCTGAGTCCCGCGTAGGTCGCCAAAAATGCCACCTGGTCAGGCGTCGCCGCGAATGGCTCCTGGGTGGCCATGCTCTCACCGAGGGTGCGCGATGTGAGGGCGACGTGGCTGGTGACGGGCGCGAGCCATCCGACAGGAACGTAGACGAGCAGCAAGATCGCGCGCACGGTAACGTAGCTCTCGCCGCGATGCTGTCCGATCGCGAGGTGCGTGATCGCGCCGCACAGCCGGTAGAACACAGCCTGCACCAGCGCCGCGGCGAGGCACCAGCCGAGCGCGGCCCACTCGCCCCCGGACACCGCGAACGCCATCAACAGCAGGGGCGAGGAAAGCGCCAGCAGGTGCAGGTTGTGAACGAGCTGTCCCAGCAGGTAGCCGCGGAGAACCCGACCCAGACCCAGCGGAGTCGCCAGCGCCCAGTCCCGCAGTCCGTGCTGGCCCGGTAGCATGACCTCTTCCGCACCCGCACGCAGCGCGAAGTACGCCGTGGTAACACCCACGGCGATGACCACCGCCGCGAGGGTGTGCGGGCCGTGTTGGTTCTCCAGCATCTGCGCCACTCCGGTCTTGGGCCACCAGAGGAGCAGCACCACCGCCTGCAGCAGCAGCAAGCCGAGATAGTCGCGCTGGGCCCGGCCACCCCGGGTGAGCCCCACCAGAACTTCGGCGACCAGCGGATTGCGTCGCATCACTCTCGCAAGTGTCTGGATCCAAGATGGGCCGTGGCATCACGCATGCGGGGCGATTCCCGGCGGTCGAACTCGCTTTGGCCCGACTCCAGCGGTCCCGTTCCCGTTTCGCCTGCGGCCGCATTGGCCGGCAACGCCGCGATCCGGAACGCGACCAGCGCGTGTTCGTAGCGAGGCCAGCCGGCACTGGCACCCGCGGGCCGAAATGGGCTCTCCGTATAGCCTACCAGCAGCGCATGTCCCCGACCGGGATATCCGCTTTCGCGCATTTCGTATGACTTGCGCTCCAGCAGAATTCGGGTCGGCGCCAGCGTTTGCACCAGAACCCCGGGGGGCGGCTTGAGCATGCGCCGCCAGAATGCCTCGCCCACCTCGACGCCGTGCGTACGGCGGACGAACTTACGCTCGATTCGCGCACCCGCTGCAATGGAGCCGAGCTCATAGGCATAGCCGTCAAGCACCAGCCGCACGCCTGTCAGGTTTCGCCCGCTGGCGTTGTCCAGCGCGAGCCGCGGCCCCGTGGCTTCATCGCGCACCGAGGCGTCGAGATGAAACGCGATCACGTCTTCCCCCTCAATCGCATGCAGCACATAGGGTCGGCGGTCCAACGGCTCGAGGAAGCTCGGTGCCCCCTCGCCAAACACCCAGTCCCCCACGTTGCCGTCTCGCTGCGTCTTGCGGGGCGGGTACAGTTTCGGCTCGGCGCTGCGGTATTCCAGTCGCACCGCGCCGCTTCGATTGCTGTACAGCCCCACATCCAACCCGAGTCGCGCGTAGATGCTGCCCGGTAACGGTTCGATCACCGCCACCGCCACCGCCGTGGCGCCCCGGGGAAACGCGGTTGGCCCGAACAGCAGCCACGCAGCGGGCGCAAACAGCAATGGCGCGGCCCAGCTCCACAACGATGCCAGCCGGCGCCGCGGCGTCCCGCGCACGGAAAAATGGTAGCCGACCAGCAACACCCCCAGATAGAGTGCCAGAAAGTAGAGCACTGTGGCGGGCGAGGGAAAATTCGTAGCCTCGGCGCGGATGAGTGGCACAAGCGGGCTCTCGAGCTCGGGTTCCGCCTTGCTCAGAAAAGCGTCGATCGGCGGCGGCAGGCTCAGGCTTTCCAGCCACAGTCTGCGCATGCTGTCCCAGCGATCGAACGGATAGCGCGCCACGTCGAAGGTCAGGTAGAGCACCCGGCCGAGCCCGAGCGTGCGCTCCACGATGAGGGCGACCGGGCCCGCGCGCAGACGCGCACGCCCCCGGAAGGCGCCGAGCCGATTGACGTGAACGGGACGCGAGACATCCAGGGAGGTGGAGAAGGCGCGTTGAAGGTCGCCGGCATCCACGCGCGTCATTCCCAAGGGAAGGCCGGGCAGGAGCGCGGCCAGGCGCGGGCTTCGAAGCAGCGCGTAATCCGGTCCGCCCGATACAGCGACGATCCCGCCCTGGGCAATCCACTTGTGCAGGGCGTCGAACTGGCCTTCGCTCAGCCGCTCCAGAGATACCCCATGCACCACGATAGCCGCCACTGCGTCGTATCCCCGCCAGTGCGCGGGCAGGAGCTCGGGATGCGGATAGAGCACCCGCAGGCCGTGGGTGCCGCCGTCATTGAGGTAATCGAGATCCGCATCCCGGCTGAGCACCAGGAGCAGGCGCTCGGCGACGAAGCGTGTGCGCAAATCGACCTCCGCTCGCGCCAGCTCCCGCCCGCCCGAGCGCACACGGATCACCAGCGGATGTGACAGCCCCTGCAGGAACACGGTGAACTGCAGGGTCTTGCGTGAATCCCGGTGGAGCTCCAGCTTGCGCCGATGGAAGGTTACGAACTGTCGGCTGCGCAGCTCGTCACCACCGGTTACCTGTACCTCGAGCTCGCCCCTCAGGTCGTCACCGTGGTTGGTCACGGTGACGGTGAGAGGGGTCCAGCGGCCGGGCTGGTAGGTGTCGGTGAACCCTACCACCGCGGCGATGTCCACGGTGCCGGCGGCCGTCGCCGGCGCACCCGGCAGCGCGAGCAGCAGGAAGACCGCGGTCAGGCGCGGGAGCCGTGATTGCAGGCTGCGTGCCCGCTGTCGCACACAACGGCCTTGCCCGGTGACCCTGTCGCCGGTCGCAACCATGCCCCATTGTAGCGGGCAAGGGACAACCGCCCCTGTTAGATGTCGTAATCCGTTGCGACGGCCTGAGGGGCTTGCCCCTCCCACACGCGCTTCATGTTCTTGTAGGCGAAATCGGCGCGGCGGAACCAGGTGTCCCAGGTGGTGCCTGCGCTGTGGGGCGACACCACCACGTTCTCCAGCTTGAGGAGCGAATTGGCAGGGTCGACGGGCTCCTTCTCGAACACGTCCAGGCCGGCGCCCGCGATGCGCTTTTGCTGCAGTGCTTCCGTGAGCGCGGCCTCGTCCACCACCGGCCCACGGCTCGTGTTGATGATCACCGCCGTCGGTTTCATCATGGCGAGGCGCTCGCGGTTGACGACGTGGCGCGTTTCGTTGGTGAGCGGCGCGTGGCAGGAGATGATGTCGGAGGTGCGGAACAGCTCATCCAGCGAAACCCGTTTCGCCTTCAGCTCGCGCTCGCGTTCGGCGGCGAGCGGAAACTTGTCGTAATACTGGACGGTCGCGTCGAAGGCCTGGACCCGCCGGGCGACCTTCTGCCCGATGTTGCCGAACCCGAGCACGCCCACGACCTTCCCCGCCATCTCGAAAGTGTTCATGCCGTCGATGGCGGCGCTCCAACGCCCCTCGCGCACCGCCCGGTCCGCCGCGCTCAGCCGGCGGTAGAGCGACAGCATCGCCAGCACGGCGTAATCGGCCACCGCCCAGGAGTTTGCCCCGCCGTTGTTCGCGCAAGGTATCTTCAGTTCACGCAGGAGCTTGAGGTCGATGCGGTCGTAGCCCGCGGAGAGTATCTGCACGAGCCGGGCTTTCCGGGCCGAGCGCAAAATCCGCTCGGTGAGCGTCGCCCGGAATGCCATGATGAAATCAGCATCTCCCACGGCCGCCACCTGCTGATCTTCCGGGGACTTGCCGTCCACCACGGTCGTGGCGAAGCCGGCGGGGTTGAACGAGATGATGGCCTCGACGATGCGCGGGTGCAGCCCGTGCAGGAAGACGACTCTGGCGTCTGCCATGGCATGTTCCTTGGTTCGGCGCGTAAGATGGCTAGTGTAGCTTTTCCGGCGCACGCGGCGCTCGTGGTCCATATGATGACCAAAGCCAGGCCCCTGGCATCGGTGGCGATGTTCGCCGCAGCATTGACATGTGGCATCGCGGGGCTTACGACGACTGCGGATGGCGCAGACGCGAAGTGGAGCGCTTCCGGATCCCCCCAGGAATCCGCTCGCCAGGCCAGGCATTCGCGGCACCTGCGCGCCAACATTTCCAACTCCGAGCGCTACATCGTCACGGGAGTTTGTGAGTCCCAGGGCGCGCGGGAAATATCGCAGATCTTGAGACGCTCCGATTTCGAGGAAATGTGGGCCTTCCTGCCGCGTGCGCGCGGAACTGAGGACTGTGAATGGCACGAGATCGGCCGCGAGGAGAAATCAGATCGTGACAACGCCTACCTGCGGGTGGACATGGCATACCTCGAGGCGCTCATGGCCGATAACACGGAAATTCACCTAGTCCACTTCCATCCGCTGAAATATTTTGAGTGCGCGGCTCAGACCGGCTGTCCGCAGGAATCGGTGGCCGGCCAGACGGGGTTGTTCGACCCGAGATGGATCGGCGACCTGGTGTTCTCGATGCCGAGCCCCAGCGACGTTCATTTCATGATGGACGTGACGTCGCGCTTTCACGGGCGCCATCAGGGGAAGGGGACGATCAAACACAAGGTCGTCACCCCGTACGGGGTCGTGGACTACGGTTTGACGGATGCCGGCCTCGCCAAATTCGATTCCGAAAAATTCGGGCGAAGCGAGGGCTTGTACATCACGTGGGTGATGGCCAGCAAGCTGGCCGACGATCACGTGGAAGAGGTGATCAAGGACAATCCGGGGGGCATCGATGCTGCCGTGCGCACGCTCGCGCAGACGCTCAACACCGAGTTCTTGCGGGTGGCGCACAGCATGTTGAAACGAGCGGTTTCTTCGCAGCCGCAATAGGTGCATAATGCGGGAGTCGAAAACGCTTTGGGTCTGCAATCAGCTCGTTTCCGGCTGGTAGTCTCGGTCCTCTCCCACGGGTTCTTTGATGCCTCGCGAAATTCGCGCGCGGCCACGCCACTTCCGGAGCACATCATGGCGACCACCGGCACCGTAAAGTTTTTCAACAGCAGCAGGGGCTTCGGCTTCATCCGCCCCGACGACGGCTCGAAGGACGTGTTCGTGCACATCTCCGCGATCCAGGCCGCGGGTCTCGGCACGCTGAGCGAGAACCAGAAAATATCGTTCGACGTGCAGAAGGGCAACGACGGCAAGTCTTCCGCGATCAACCTGAAGGCTGTCTGAAATGAATATCTTCGTGGGCAACCTCGGCCCCGACGTGACCGAGGCGGAAATCGCGGAGCTGTTCAAGCCGTTCGGCCAGGTCGGGTCGGTGCAAGTCGTGCGGGAAATGTTCACCGGCAAGGGCAAGGGCTTCGGTTTCGTGGAGATGCCCGGCAGGCAGCAGTCCCGTGATGCGATCGCCGGGTTGAACGGCAAGGAGTTCGCCGGGCGCCCGCTGAAGGTGAATGAGGCGCGGCCGCGCCCCGAGCGCGGCCGCCGCCGTTAGCCGCCGATCCGGGCCGGTCCATGCGCCGGACGTCACCAACAGAAAATTCAAGCGCCTAGACATCCTGATCGCCCCGGTTTCCAATCGAGCGCCCGACAGGCGTATCGTGCGAAAAGTCAGGCAAGGGGGGTCAGCATGAAATCAGCTCTGGCAGTGTGTTTCACCGCGCTGCTCGGCGTTGCGGGCGGCGGGCAGGCGGCGGAGCGCGGCTCGCCGGGTGATTCCGCAGCCGGTTATCCCGCGCGGCCGATCCGGCTCATCATCCCGTTCCCGCCCGGCGGCAGCAACGACATCATGGGCCGCTACTTCGCGCAATACCTCACCGAGCGCCTGGGCAAGCAGGTCGTCGTGGACAACCGCCCGGGGGCGGACGCCATCATCGGGACCGAGATCGTGGCGCGAGCGCAGCCCGACGGCCACACGCTGCTGATCGCCTCCGCGGCGTTCGCGGTGAACGGGGCGACGCGCAAGGTGCCTTACGATCCCTACAAGTCCTTCGCCTGGGTGGGGAGACTGGGGTATGGCCCGAGCGTGCTCTCGGTGGGGCCGGCGCTCAAGGTAAGCTCGGCTCGGGAGCTGATCGCCTACGGCAAGGCCAACCCCGGCAAGCTGACGCTGGCCACCTCGGGCGGCTTCGCCCAATTCGCGAGCGAGCTGTTCAACCACCTTTCCGGCATGAAGATGCTGGTCGTGATCTACAAGGGTGGTTTTCCCGCGCTGGTGGACGTGATGGGCGGGCAAGCGCACGTCAACCTGGGTTCGCTGATCCAGACGCTGCCGCACCTGAAGTCAGGCCGGCTGAAACCTCTTGCCACCACCGGCGCCAAGCGCGCCAGCGCGGCGCCCGATCTCCCGACGATCGCCGAGGCCGGCATCGCGGGCTACGAGGCGAACAACTGGTGGGCCATCGCGGCGCCCGCCGGTACGCCCCCGGGGGTGATCAAGAAGCTCAGCGGGGAGATGAAGCGCTATCTCGAGCAGCCGGTAACGCTGAAGCGCTTCCAGACGGAGGGCGTCGAGGCCGATTTCCGCACGCCCGCCGAGGTCCAGAAGATGATCCCGACGGAGATGGCCAAGTGGAAGGAAGTCGCCCGGGTGGCCAACATCCGCGCAGGCCAATGAGCGGCTTGGCGCGGATTGCACTTGCCGGGGGGCTCGCTGCCGCGCTTGTGATCGCGATACCGCACGGTATCGCGCAACCCGCGGCAGCGTATCCGACCAAGCCGGTCAGGCTGATCGTCGCCTCGGGGGCGGGCGGGGGGCTGGATTTCGTCGCGCGCCAGGTCGCCATCCCGTTGAGCGAGACCTTGGGACAGACGGTCGTCGTGGACAATCGCGCCGGCGCGAGCGGAAGCATCGCCGCGGAGCTCTCCTCGCAGGCCGCGCCGGACGGCTACACCCTGATGTTTCTGAGCGCGAGCCTGGTCGTCTATGGAATCGTCAACAAGACGCGCTACGATCTGTACCGCGATTTTGCTCCTGTTTCCCAGGTAGCCGCCGCGCCGTACATGCTGACCGTGCATCCCGGGCTTCCGGTCAAGACCGTCAAGGAGCTGGTCGAGTACGCGAAAGCCGCCGCGTCGAAGCTGAACTATGCGTCCACGGGCAACGCGTCTCTGGCGCATCTTGCAACGGAGCTGTTTGCGCACTCCACCGGGATTGAGCTCGTGCACATCCCCTACAAGGGCGTGGGCGCGGCGCTGGGTGACATGCTTTCGGGCCGGGTGCAGATGAGCTTTCTCAGCGCCGGCTCGGTGTACAGCCACGTCAGGTCCGGGAAGCTGAGGGCCGTCGCCATAGCGAGCGCAACGCGCGCGAAGATGGCCCCCGACCTGCCGACGATGATCGAATCCGGCGTGCCGGGATTCCTGGTGACCCAGTGGCATGGCATGCTCTCGCCGCGCGGGACGTCCCGGCCCGTCATCGAGCGCCTGCACCGGGAAATCGTCAAGGCGGTGCAGCGGCCGGAAGTCGCCAAGCGGCTGGCGCTCGACGGGACCGAAGGCATCGCCAGCTCGCCGCGGGAATTCGCCGCTCATTTGAAGTCCGAGCGGGAGCGATGGGAGAAGGTGGTCAAGCTGGCGAATATTCGCGGCGGATGACAAATAACCGACGACAAGGAGATCCATGCGGCCACGCAATATGACCTTCTGCACTCTCGCCGGACGTGACGGGGACACGCTGGGACTAAAGACCGGGCTCGGCATCCTCAATGTGGCCGAAGCGTCGAGCGTATTCCGGATCAAGGCGCCGACGGACATTCACGCCGTGATCGAGGGCGCCGATTGCGCGCCGCTCGCGAGGCTCGCCGCCGCGGCTCACGCCGACAAGCGCGGCAAGCGCGTGCTGGTGCCGGAATCGCGCGCGCGATTCAGTCCGGCCGTTCCACGCCCCGGCAAGATCATCTGCGTCGGGCTCAACTATCGCCAGCACGCGCGGGAAACCGGCAACCCGGTTCCGCCGGTGCCGATCCTGTTCAATAAGTACAACAATGCGCTCGTCGGCCATCGCGGCCGGATCCGGCTGCCGACGAAGGTGTCCTCGCAGTTCGACTACGAGGTGGAGCTGGTGGTGGTGATGGGCCGCACGGCACGCGACGTGCCGGAGGAGAGGGCGCTCGCGCACGTCTTCGGCTACGCCAACGGAAATGACTTCACGGCGCGCGATCTGATGCGGGCCACGAGCCAGCTCATGCTCGGCAAGACCTGCGACGGCTTCGCACCGCTCGGCCCCTGGGTCGTCACCGCCGACCAGATTCCCGATCCGCAGGACCTGAAGATCGCGACCTACGTGAACGGCGAGCAGCGCCAGAACTCGAACACTTCCGACATGATCTATAGCTGCGCGCAGATTGTGAGCTACTGCTCGCGCCACATGACGCTCCTGCCCGGCGACATCATCTATACCGGCACGCCGCAAGGGGTGATCCTGGGCTATCCGCCGGAAAAGCAGGTTTGGCTCAAGGCCGGAGACAAGGTGGTCACCGAGGTCGAGAAGTGCGGCGTGCTCGAGGTGACGTTGATCTGACAATCGCGACGGGAAAGCTGACCATGTATCCCAATACTCTGCTCTACATCAACGGTGCCTGGCTCCCGGGTGCGTCCGGCCGCACCCTGCCGGTCGTCAATCCCGCCAGCGGCAGCCAGATCGGCACCGTGGCGTGCGCCGAACGCGCCGACCTCGACCGCGCGCTCGAAGCCGCGGAGCGGGGTTTTGCGGCCTGGCGCAAAGTCTCGGCGTTCGAGCGGTCGAAGATCATGCGCAAGGCCGCGAATCTGTTCCGCGAGCGCGCGGAGGCGGTTGCGCCGATCCTCACCCAGGAGCAGGGCAAGACGCTTGCCGAGGCGAAGCAGGAGGCGCTTGCCGGCGCGGATATCATCGACTGGTTCGCCGAGGAAGCCCGCCGCGCCTACGGACGCGTGATTCCGGCGCGCGCGGAAGGCGTCTACCAGCTCGTGATCAAGGAGCCGGTGGGACCGGTGGCCGCGTTCACGCCGTGGAATTTCCCGATCAACCAGGCAGTGCGCAAGGTTTCGGCCGCCCTTGCGGCGGGCTGCTCGATCATCATCAAGGCGCCCGAAGAAGCGCCTGCCTCCCCCGCCGAGCTGATCCGGGCTTTTGCAGACGCCGGCGTTCCCGCGGGAGTGATCAACCTCGTCTACGGGAACCCGGCCGACATTTCGAGCTACCTGATTCCGCACCCGGTCATCCGCAAGATGTCGTTTACCGGTTCCGTCGCGGTGGGCAAGCAGCTCGCGGCGCTCGCCGGTAACCACATGAAGCGCACGACCATGGAGCTCGGCGGACACGCGCCGGTGATCATTTTTGACGACAGCGACGTCGAGGCCGCCGTGAAGACGATGGCGTTCATGAAATTCCGCAATGCCGGGCAAGTGTGCATTTCACCGACGCGCTTCCTGGTCCAGGAAGGCGTCTACGCGAGCTTCGTCGAGAAATTCGTCGCGGGCGCCAAGGCGGTCAAGGTCGGCGACGGGATGGATCCGAACACGAAGATGGGACCGCTCGCGAATCCGCGGCGGCAACGCGCGATGGAAGCCCACGTCGGGGACGCGAGGAAGCACGGGGGCAAAGTGCTTGCCGGCGGCTATCCGATCGGCGAGAAGGGCAACTTCTATGAGCCTACTGTGATCACGGAGCTGCCCAGGGAAGCGATGGCGATGAACCAGGAGCCGTTCGGCCCGCTTGCCATCATCAACCCGTTCCGCAGCTTCGACGACGCGGTGGCCGAAGCGAACCGCCTCCCGTACGGTCTTGCCGCCTACGCGTGGACGCGCTCCGCAAAGACCGCCAATGCCGTCGCCGGAGCGGTCGAGACCGGCATGATGACCATCAACCACATGGGCCTCGCGCTGCCCGAAGTGCCGTTCGGCGGCGTCAAGGATTCGGGCTACGGCTCGGAGGGCGGCAGCGAGGCGATCGAGGCGTATCTCAATCCCAAGTTCGTGTCGCAGGCAGGCTTGTAGCAGAACAGCAGAAAAGGTGTCAGGAACCTACAGGAGGGGACCATGAAAATCATTGAAAGCGCGAGTGCGGCCTTCGGGAGGGGCGACGGGCGCTGTCATCGGCGAGACTGGTTACGGCGCGCGGTCGTATCCATCGGCACCGGTCTGGCGCTCATTGGCGCCGCCGCTGCGCAAGAATACCCGACGCGGCAGATCGTGGTGATCGTGCCGTTTCCCGCCGGCGGCTCGACGGATATCCAGGCGCGCCTTCTCTCCGAGCCCATGCGGCAGGCGCTCGGGCAGCCGGTGGTCGTGCAGAACGTGCCGGGCGCGGGCTCGACGATCGGCACGGGCCGCGCCGTCCAGGCCGCGCCGGACGGCTACACCCTGATCGTCGGCAACTGGACGAGCCACGTCGGCGCCGGCGCCGTCTACCCGGTGACGTGGCATCCCGTGACGGACCTCGAGCCGATCGCGATCCTCGCCACCACGACGCTCATCATCGTCGGTCGGACCGGGCTGCCGGTGAACGACGGCAAGGAGCTGATTGCATGGTTGAAGGCGAACCCGGATCAGGCGACGGCGGCCACGGTGGGCGCCGGCAGCGGGGCCCACATCTGCGGCATCTACTTCGAGCAGAAAACCGGCACCCGGTTCCGTTACGTGCCGTACAAGGGCGGCGCGCCCGTGATGGCCGACCTGATGGCCAACCAGGTGGATTTATTCTGCGGCGAGGCGTCGCAGATGCTGGGGCACTTCAAGGCCGGAAGGATCAAGCCCCTCGTGGTCATGTCGAAATCGCGGTGGCGGCCGCTTCCGGAAGTCCGCACCATGGAGGAGACCGGCGCCTCCGACACCTACATTGCGTTCTGGCAGGGCATGTGGGCGCCGAAGGGCACGCCAAAGCACATCGTCGCGAAGCTGAGCGACGCCGTCGCCAGGGCCTTTACCGATCCGCTCGTGATCACGCGGCTCAACGAGCTCGGGCAGGAGCTGCCGACGCGCGAGCAGGTGACACCGGAGGCGCTCGCCGCGTATCACAAGTCCGAAATCGACAAGTGGTGGCCGCTCATCAAGGGGGCGAACCTCAAGGTCGAGTAGCGAACGCTGGCCGCCAGCCGATACCGGATCAACCGCTCAGCGCGCGGCAGATCTCGGCCACGTGGCGGTGGTCGGTGCCGCAGCAGCCGCCGACGACGGACATGCGGGGCAGCGCGGATCCGAGATTGCGGTACTGCCGGCCGAGCTCGACCGGATCGCCGGCATCGAGATCGGGGCTCTCGTCGAGCTCCTTGTGGCTGCGCTTCGAGGCGTTCGCCCGCAACCCCCGGATGCGGTTGGCCCAGCCTGCGCCCGCATCGATCGCGTCGCCGAAGTGCGTCGGGTGCGCGCAATTGATCATGTAATAGGCCGCGTAGCCGCCGGTCTCGGTGTCGGTGCGTGTTATGGCCTGCTCCAGTGAGTCTCCTGAGGGCAGCCGTCCGTCGGTCTCCAGCGTGAAAGAAATCGCGACCGGCATGCCGGTTGCCTCAGCCGCGCGCACGATGCCGGCTGCTTCCTCGACGTAGTTCATGGTGAAGGCGGCGACCATGTCGGCGTCGGTTTGCGCGAAGGTCTCGATCTGTGGCGCGTGATAGGCGCGCGCCTCCGCGGCGGTCATGCGGGTGGAGGGCTGGTAGCCGTCGCCGCGCGGTCCGAGATTGCCGCTGATGACGACCGGGGTCGCCGGCGCCTCGAACCGCTCGCGGACTTCCAGCAGCAGCCCGACTGACTTGCGGTTGGCATCGGCGAGCGCGGCGGCGTCGTAGCCGAGCTTTGCTCCCCAGTCGGAGTTGGCGCGCCAGGTCGGCGTCTCGAGCACCAGCCCCGCACCGTGGGTGAGGGCGATACCGGCGTAGGCCGCGAAATAGCGGTGCAGGGTGGCCCAGCCGGCTTCGTCCTTCAGGAGGTCGAACGAAGCGAAGCACGGCAGGTTCAGGCCCTCATGAAAGATGAGGGTGGTCTCCAGACCGCCGTCCGTCACGAACAGGCGGTCCTTCAATTGGGGCAGGCGCTTGCGATAGCGGCTCACGGGGGCTCCTTCACGTCGGGTTCAAGATGCCGGAAGATTAGCCCTGCGCGAGAGGCCGGGCTACGGCCATTTCGGCAATAAACCGGGCAAATCTGCCATGAGCGAGGAGCGGCGTCCCGTCAGCGTTTCCATCCTGGCTTTTCCGGAGGTGACCGCCTCGGTCGTCTACGGCCTCTACGACCTGTTCCGCTCCGCCGGGCGCGACTGGGGAATGATCGTGGACGGGCGGCCGGGACCGGAGCTGATGCGGCCGCTCGTCGTCTCCGCGCAGCCGGGCCCCTTCACCGCGGCAAACGGAGTGCGCATCACTCCTGATGCCGGGCTCGATGAACAGGGAGCGCCCGAGGTCGTGTGCGTCCCCGAGCTCTTTATTTCTCCGGACGAGCCGCTCGCGGGGCGCTTCACAGCGGAGGTCGCATGGCTCCAGCGCTGTCACGCGGCGGGCTCGACACTCGCCGCCACCTGCTCGGGCGCGCTGATGCTGGCGGAAGCGGGGCTGCTGGACGGCCACGACGCCACCACGCATTGGGGGTACTGTGACACGCTGGCGCGCCGCTATCCGCGCGTCCGGGTGCACCCCCAACGCGCCCTCGTGGTTACGGGCGACGGCCAGCGCCTGGTAATGGCGGGCGGGGGATCCTCGTGGCTCGATCTCGCGCTCTACCTCATCGCGCGCACCGTCGGGGCCGAGGCGGCCATGCAGGTCGCGCGGGTCAACCTGATCGACTGGCACAAGATCGGCCAGCAACCGTTCGCCCGGCTCGCCCGCACGCGGCAGGTCGAGGACGCCGTTATTGCCCGCTGCCAGACGTGGATCGCTGACAACTACCGGCAGCCGGCGCCGGTGACGGCGATGGTGCGGCTCTCGGGCCTCGCAGAACGCTCGTTCAAGCGCAGGTTCCAGCAGGCGACCGGCATGCCGCCGCTCGAGTACGTGCATACGCTCCGCCTGGAGGAGGCGAAGCACATGCTCGAAACCGACGAAGCGCCGGTGGATGCGGTCGCGCGCGAGGTGGGCTACGAGGACGCCGGATTCTTCAGCCGGCTATTCCGGCGCAAGGTGCAACTTACCCCGGCGCAGTATCGCAAGCGCTTCGGCTCGCTGAGGCGAGCGGTCCTAAGCGGCGCGGTTGACGCAGACGCGCGAGCAAACGGCAGGGAGCCGGAGTAAGATGCCCGGACAATCGAACCGGACACAGGGTTTCAATTCAAATCCATCGTGAGGGAGAAAACATGATTCGAGCTGCAATCGTAGGGCTGGGCTGGTGGGGAAAGAACATCGTCGATTCCGTGCAGGGCAAGAGCGACAAGATCACCTTCGTCGCCGCCAACACGCGCACCCGCGCCAAGGCGGAGGAGTTCTGCCGCGACAAGAAAATAGCGCTGCGCGACAGCCTCGACGAGATCCTCAAGGATCGCAACGTCGACGCTATCGTCTACACCACGCCCCACAGCCTGCACGAAGAGCACGTCAGGCGCGCGGCGCAGGCGGGCAAGCACATCTGCATGGAGAAGCCCTTTACCCTGACCGCGGCGAGCGCCCGGGCCGCGATCGAGGCGGTCAAGAAGGCGGGCGTGGTGCTCGCGGTCGACTTCCAGCGGCGGTTTCACCCGTCGGTGGCCGAAATCCGCAAGCGCGTCCGCGACGGCAGCCTGGGCCCCATCTCCTTCTGCGTCGGCGAAGTCTCGACGCCGAGCGGACTCGCGCTGCCCAAGGAGTCCTGGCGCGTGAACCCGGAGGAGACGCCGGCGGGCGCGATGACGGGCCTCGGGGTACACCTCGTCGACTGCTTCATCGATCTCTGCGGCGAGGTGGCGGAGGTGTATTGCGTCAACGCCCGCCGCGCCGCGCCGCTGGTGGACGATACGACGGTGTTCGTCATGAAGCACAGGAACGGCATCATCTCCACGAACTACTGCACGCTCGCGAGCGCGGCGAGCTATTGCATCGCCGTCTTCGGCAAGAACGGCATCGCCGAGACGGCGCGGCCGGGACTGGACACGTTCCGTTTCATGCCGGTGGCCCAGGGCGGGCCGCATGCAACCGCCAAGCCGGAAGTCGTCGAGCACAAGGGCTTCAATCCGGTGAAGGCGGTCATGGAGGGGTTCGCCGCCGCGATAAAGGGCGAGGCGCCGTATCCGGTCACCCACGACCAGATCATCCACGGGGTGGCGGTGTTCGAGGCGGTCGTGAAGTCCGCGAAGACCGGGCAGCCGGTCAAGGTCGGCTGACCGGGGACTCCCATGGAAGCGGTGAAAGACGGCACGCATCTCTACGAGGTCGAGCGGCGGGACCAGCACGCCGCGCGGCCGGGTTTCCGCATCCAGGAGATCCAGATCTCCAAGACTCAGAAGGTGCCCTGGCACTATCACAACAACGTGCAGGACACCTTTTACGTGCTCAAAGGAAACCTGCGGCTCTTCCTGCGCGAGCCCAAGGAGGAAGTGCGGCTCGGCCCCGGCGACACCTATTCGGTCAAGCCGCGCCGGCCGCACCTGGTTACGAACGGCGGGGAGACTTCGGCGACGTTCCTGGTATTGCAGGGCATCGGGGAGTACGACTTCGTCCCGCTCGTCTGAGGACGGCCTCACCCCGGGCGCCCGCGCGCGATTGACCCGCCCAACCAGCGGGCGTAGCATCGTCCGGCATTTGATCCGTTCCTGGAGGTTCGAAATGTCGGCACGAACCATCCGATCCGTAATCGAGGGACAGGAATTCGTCGCGGCGCCTAAGAAGATGGCGGTCTGCGAAGCGGCGCGCCTGATGAAAAGCCACAACGCCGGGGCGATCCTGGTCGTCGAGGACGACAAGCTGGTCGGCGTGTTTACCGAGCGTGATGCGCTATTTCGCGTTGTCGCCGAGGGGCGCGATGCGAGCACTACCGAGCTCGGCGCCGTCATGACCCAGAACCCGAAGACGGTCGAGGCGGACAGCCCGTTTTCGATGGCGCTCCAGATGATGTACGAGGGCGGCTTCCGGAACGTGCCGGTGGTTGAGAACGGCCGGCCGGTCGGACTGGTGTCCGCCCGCGACGCGCTCGGCCCCGAGCTTAAGGAGTTCGTCTACGAGATGCTCCGTCAGGAACAGGCGACGGACATCCTCGCTTGAGGCTGCCGGACTACACCGTCAACGGCTTGTTCTTCGGGTTTCTCGACCGTCACTTCGCCCACGAGAAGTGACGAGGTCAGGTCAGCCGTACGGGTTACTTCACCTCGATCCCGGCCTGTTTCGCGACGTCCGCCCACCTTATCCTGTCATCCCGGATCACCTTTCGCATCTCGGCCGGCGTGAGAGTCCACGGCTCGGCGGCCTCGGCTAGGAGCCGTTTTTTGGTCGCAGGGTCCTCGAGAACGGCCCCGATCTCGCGGTGCAGCCTGTTCATGATCGGAACCGGGGCACCGGCCGGCGCGACAATACCCCACCAGACGGTCACTTCGTAGCCGGGATAGCCCGACTCGATGACGGTGGGAACGTCAGGCACCACGGGGCTGCGCTTCTTCCCGCCTACAGCGAGCAACTTGAGCTTGCCGGAGCGCACGTGCGGCAGCGCCTGCGTCACGGAGCTGAACATGACCGGAATCTGCCCCGCCATCACGTCGATCATCGCCGGGCCGCCGCCCTTGTAGGGCACCATGATCATGTCGATGCCGGCGACCTTCTTGAACAGCTCCCCGCCGAAATGATTGAATCCTCCGATCCCGGTCGAGGCGTAAATGATGGCTGCCGGTTTTGCGCGCGCGGAGGCAACGAGATCCTTCACAGTTCGAAACGGCCCGTTCGGGTGGACCACGATCGAGTTCGGGGCTGATCCGATCGTCGCGATCGGGTCGAACGACTTTTCGATGTCATAGGGCAGCGGCCGCACGGCGGCATTCATCACGAACGACGTGGAAATCATCAGCAGGATATAGCCGTCGGCGGTCGAGCTGGCGGCGAGCTGAGCCCCGATGATGCCGTTCGCGCCGGCGCGGTTGTCGATGACGATCTGCTGTCCGAGCCGGTCGCCGAGCTTGACCCCGAGGTAGCGGCCCAGGATGTCGTTGCTTCCGCCGGGCGGGAACGGGATGATCCAGCGGATCGGCCGGTTCGGAAAATCGTTGTCCGGTTTCTGCGCCGCAACCTGCGGGGTCGCGAGCGAGCCCGCCAACAGCCCCAGTGTGATGAGTAACGCCTGGCTACGCGGTTTCATGTGAGCGCCTCCTCGGTAGCTGCCGTGCTCCGGCAGGGTGTTTAGTTTTTTTTTCTGAGGGGCAGTATATTCCGCGCAGTGTCGGAGTTCAAAATATGGAACCTCGGAGGACCCCTGCCGGGGCAAATCGGACCAGAATAGGCCCCTGCGGACCTGAGGGAGGGAACGATGAAGGTTATTGAAGAGTGCCTGGCAAGCGTTTTATGCGCGACGGCAGTGCTGGCAGCGGGTTTCGCGCAGGGCCAGGACGCGACCTTCACGGTGAAGCTGATGACGCCCGAGACCGCGCTGAAGGCCGCGCAGGCCGCGCTCAAGAAATGCCGCGACGACGGCTACCAGGTGACCGTCGCGGTCGTCGACCGCAGCGGCGTGACGCAGGTCGTCCTGCGCGACCGCTTCGCCGGCCCGCATACCGTGGACATGGCGGTGGACAAGGCGTGGACGGCGGTGACCTTTCGCGCTCCCACGGGAGACATTGCGAAAGCGACCGAGCCCGGCTTGCCCCAGAGCGGCATCCGCAACCGTCCGCGTGTCGCAGCGGTGGCCGGCGCGCTCCTCATCGAGGCTGGCGGCGCGCTCGTCGGTGGCATCGGCGTCTCCGGCGCACCCCGCGGCGATATCGATGACGTGTGCGCGAAGGCCGGCATCGACGCGATCCAGGAAAGCCTGGAGTTCTAAATGCTGTTTCCGACGACGCTCGTAGGCAGCTACCCCCAGCCCGAGTGGCTGATCGACCGCGAGAAGCTTGCCGGGCGCTTTCCTCCGCGCGTGCGCGCGAGGGAGTTGTGGCGCATCCCGGAGCCGTACCTCGCCGCCGCGCAGGACGACGCCACGATCATGGCAATCAGGGCGCAGGAGGAGGCCGGGCTCGACATCATCACGGACGGCGAGATCCGGCGGGAGAGCTACTCGAACCGGTTCGCCACCGCGCTGGAGGGGGTCGATATCGACAACCCGGGCACTGCGCTCGACCGCTCGGGCCATCCCAATCCCGTGCCGCGCATTGTCGGGAAGATCCGCAGGAAGCGCCCGGTCGAAGTCGAGGACTTGAAGTTCCTCAAGCGCCACACCGACCGGATGGTGAAGATCACCGTCCCGGGGCCGTTCACGATGTCGCGGCAGGCGCAGAACGATTTCTACAAGTCGGAAGAGGAGGCAGCGCTGGAGTACGCCGCGGCGGTGAACGAGGAGATCCGCGATCTCTTCGCCGCCGGCGCCGATATCGTCCAGATCGACGAGCCCTACATGCAAGCCCGGCCCGTGCAGGCGCGCGAATACGGTCTCAAGGCGCTGAACCGGGCGCTCGACGGCGTCCGGGGCACCACGGCCGTGCACATCTGCTTCGGCTACGCCGCGATCATCCATCAGCGGCCCTCGGGCTACTCCTTCCTGCCCGAACTGGCGGGGTGCGGCTGCAAGCAGGTCTCGATCGAGACGGCGCAGTCCGGGCTCGATTGCTCGGTACTGGAGAAGCTCGCGGGAAAGCAGATCATGGTGGGTGCGATCAATCTCGACGACATGAACGTCGAGACGCCTGCGCAGGTCGCGGCGCGGGTGAAGCGCGCGCTGCCCTACGTCAAGCCTGAGAACGTGATCATCGCGCCCGACTGCGGGATGAAGTACCTGCCGCGGGACGTCGCCTTCGGCAAGATGCGCGCGATGGTCGAGGCCGCGAGGATCCTCCGCAAAGAGTATGGCGGGGGTGAGGGATGAGTGACGAGTAACCGCGGACGGCCGATGACGCTCTTTCCGCGGCATCCCGCGATGCGGCTCGTGGCGACTGTCTGGCTGCTCGCGTCCGTCCTGATGCTCACGTTCACGCTGCTGCGCCCGGACATTTCCGGCAACGACCGCGCCGCCCTGGTCTATCTCACGCCGCTCTACTGGCTTTCCCTCCCGCTCGGGCATGTGGGCGTGATCGGGGGCATCCGGATCCGGCTCGAACTCTTTCTCGAGCTTGATTTCGTTCCGAGCGTTCTGTGGGAAGGGCTCTATCTGTGGACGGCGCTGACGGTGCTGGGCTATCTGCAGTGGTTCGTGCTGCTGCCGCTCATCGCGCGCAAGTGCCGGCAGCTTTCGGACTTTCTTTTCAGGCAGGACCCCGCACGGTAAGATGGCCGGACGAGTCGGCCGAAGGAGCCATAGTGAAGCAAGAAGCACGTTGTCTGCTCGCAATAACGGCGTTGATCACGGCTGGCATGCCGGCCGCGCAAGCACTCGCGGCCGATGCCTGGCCCGTGCGTCCGATCCGGCTGATCGTCCCGTTCCCGCCGGGCGGCAGCAACGACATCGTGGCGCGCCTGATCGGCGCACACCTGACCGAGCGGCTTGGCAAATCGGTGGTGGTGGACAACCGCGGTGGCGCAGGCGGGCGCATCGGCTACGAAACGGCGGCGACATCGCTGCCGGACGGCCACACCCTCCTGGTCATTTCCGTGGCGTACGCCTTTACTCCCGCGCTTCACAAGCTCAATTTCGACGCGGAAAAGGCGTTCGTCCCGGTCGCCATGATCGGGACCGGCGTAAACGCGCTCGCGGTTTACCCCGGCCTCGGCGCCAACTCGGTGAAGGAGCTGGTCGCGATGGCGAAGGCGAAGCCCGGCCAGCTGAATTACGCTTCCGCCGGCTTCGGCACGTTCCAGCACCTCGGCAGCGAGCTGTTCCGGGTGATGGCGGGAATCAATATCGTGAACGTGCCCTTCAAGGGCGGCGGGCCGGCGACGCTTGCGGTCGTTGCCGGACAGGCCCAGATCTCGATCGGCTCGCTGATCCAGACGCTGCCCCATGTTCGCTCAGGACGGCTGAAGCTGCTGGGAACCGGCGGGCTGAAACGGGTGGCCATCGTTCCCGACGTGCCGACGATCTCGGAGGCCGGAGTTCCGGGTTACGAGGCGTTCAACTGGTGGGGCATCGTCGCCCCGGCCGGGACGCCTCCGGCAGTGACCAGGCGCCTGTACACCGAAATCACCGCGATCATCGGCTCCCAAGAAGTGCGGAAGTGGTTCACCACGGAAGGCGCCGAGGCCGTCAACAAGACCCCCGAGGAATTCCGAAAACTGATCGCGTCCGAGATCGTGAAATGGGGCAAGGTCGTGAAGCAGGCGGGCATCAAGGCGGAGTTTTGATGAACATCATCTGGTTTCTCATCATCGGGGCGCTGGCCGGCTGGCTGGCAGGCATCATCGCCAAGGGCAGGGGATTCGGGATGCTCGGCAACATCGTCGTGGGCGTGCTGGGGGCGGTGATCGGCGGCCATATTTTCAAGTTCGCCGGAGTTTCCGCCGGCGGGGGCCTGGTGTACTCCCTCATCACCGCCCTGGTCGGGGCGCTGGTGCTGCTGTTCATCATCAACCTCATCCGCAAGGGCCCGTGATCCGTATAGAGAGTTGTTTGGCAATTCGCACGAGGAGATACCATGACGCGCAGGGGTTTGTTGCAGGGGTTGCTGGTGGCAGGGTTGTGGAATGCGCTGGCGGGGCGGGTTGGCGCCGCCCAGCCGCGGGCGACGGACATGAAAGGCATCAAGGACATGCAAAATAACTGGAAAACGTATCTGGCCGAAGGCTACAAGGCGCCGCTTCCGGGCGATGCGCTGAAGCTCTCCAAGGAAGAGTGGCGCAAGCGCCTCTCGGCGGGGGCCTACTCGGTGCTGCGCGAGGAGGGCACGGAGCGTGCGGGGACGAGCCCGCTCAACAACGAGAAGCGCGAGGGCGTGTTCGCGTGCACCGGCTGCGACCTGCCGCTCTTCACCTCGGCAATGAAGTACGAAAGCGGCACTGGCTGGCCGAGCTTCTTCACGACCATCCCGGGCGTGTTCGAGACCAAGACCGATCACTACCTGTTCCTGCCTCGCACCGAGTACCACTGCAAGCGCTGCGGCGGCCACCACGGCCACGTCTTCGATGACGGTCCGCAGCCCACTGGCCAGCGCTGGTGCAACAACGGGGTGGCGCTCAAGTTCATCCCCAAGACCGGAAAGGCGTGACCGGTGGCTGGTGGCTAATGACCAGGAGTAACTGGCAAACAGGGCGGCGCTTTGCGCCGCCTTTTTTTTCGGTAGCGCAAGGCGACCGATAGCGCCAGGAATACACACCAACCACCAGCCACCAGCGACTAGCCACGCTTTTTTGAAAATTAGGTATAGTTGTGCCTATGCCCTCCCCGAAAATCAGGCTCGCGACCCCCGCGGACGCCTACGAGATCGCCGTGATGTCGCGCTACCTGATCGAGGTCGGGCTGCGCGGCTGGACCTGGCCGCCGGAGCGGGTGGCAAAGGCGATCCGCGCGCGCGACACGAACGTGCTGGCGGCCGACGTCAAGGAGCACCTCGTCGGGTTCGCGATCATGGATTTCGGCGATGCCGCGGCGCACCTGTCGCTGCTCGCGGTGAAGCCCTCGCACCAGCGCTGCGGCATCGGCACACAGATGATGGCGTGGCTCGAGGAAGCGGCGCTCACCGCCGGTATCGTCACCATCAACCTCGAGCTGCGCTCGAACAACTTCGCCGCACGCACCTTCTACCGCGTGCGGGGCTACAAGGAGATGTCCTACATTCCGGGCTACTACCGCGGCGTCGAGACCGCGGTGAAGATGGCGCGCGACATCCGGCGCGTCCAGTCGAGAAGCGTGATAAGTGACGAGAAGAATTCTAGGATGAAGGGTGAGGGATGACCCGGAAGATTCACCTCCTGCCCGAGGGCGAGTCGGGGTGCCCGCGCAGCGGGCGGGGTGGTGGGAGGAAGCATGAGCGGCGCCTACTGGATCGTCTTCTGGTGGCTGGTGTTCGCCGGCACCCACATGGTGTTGTCGTCCCTGCCGCTGCGCGGCAAGCTCATCGCCGGGCTGGGTGAGAAGGGGTTCGTCGGCGTCTATTCTCTCATTGCCTTCGCGACCTTCATTCCGCTGGCGTGGGTCTATCTCGGCAATCGCCACGCGGGCGGCGTAATCTGGAACCTTGCCGCTGCGCCGGGCGTGCGGGCGCTCGCCGTGGCGCTGGCGGTTCTCGCAATCGCGCTGATGGTCGGGGCAGTGCTCCACCCGAGCCCGGCGCTCGTGGGCATCAAGAAGGCGTGGGGCGCGCGCGGGCTCACCCGCATCACGCGCCATCCGCTGTTCATGGGAATCGCGTTGTGGGCGCTCTCCCATCTGCTGCTCAACGGTTTCCTCACCGACATCCTGTTCTTCGGCGGCATGATCGCCTTCAGCCTGGCCGGCGCCGCGCACCAGGACGCGCGCAAGCGGGCGATCGAGGCCGAACGGCTCGGGCAGTTCTTCGCCGAATCGTCGTTCTGGCCGTTCGGCGCGATCATCGCCGGCCGCAACCGCTTCATCTGGCGTGAGCTGCCCTGGATCGCCCTCGCGGTCGGCGCGGCTGCGGCCATTGGAATCTACGCGCTCCACCCGTGGGCGTTCGCCTGACGGCCTGAAGCTTCAGTCCTTCAGCACGATCAGCGCCTGCCGCCCGCCATCTGGCGCGCTTCCGGCATGCGGCGCAGCCCCAGGGTCATGAGCGGGCCGAGGAGGGCGCCGACGCCAAGCGAGGTCCAGGCGAGTCCCCACGCCCATGCTTCGGACTGCAGCGGAGCGCCGCGGGCCCAGTCGAACACGAGCCCGAACGTCCAAGGGCTCACCGCGCCGGCGCCGAAGCCGAGCACCGAGCGTATGGAATAGGCCGCCCCGATATAGCGCGGCGGCACCAGCTCGGTGATGGCGGTCGAGTACACGGAGGAATCGCCGATCGCCGTCACGTTGTAGATGACCGCCACGGTCAGCAGCAGCCACAGCGGCCACGCCAGCATCCAGCCGAAGGCGAAGGAGCAGGCAAGGCTCGCGCACGACATCACCAGGATCACCGTGGTCCTGCCCCAGCGGTCCGAGAGCGAGCCGCCGCCGATGCTGCCGGCCATGCTCGAGACATAGGTTATCGCGGATAGCAGCGCGCCGAGCCCGACCGCCTGCGCGGTCACATCGCCCCCGGCGGCCGCGGAGATCGCGAGGAACGCGGGCAGCCACGCCCACATTCCCAGGAGCTCCCAGCTGTGGAACACGTACGCCCAGATCATCCGCATCGCCGGACGGTTGCGCAGGACTTCGAGGAGCGAGGGAACGATGCCCGCCGCCGCGGGCGCCGGGTGCACGACGTTCGGCGTCCGCCGCAGGGCAAAGAAGGAAAGGCAGGCCGCGGCCAGCGGACCGAACGCGGTGGCGATGAAGACGCCGCGCCAGCCGATCGATGTCACCAGAACGCCGCCGAGCACCAGCGCCACCGCGTATCCGAGCGAGGACGCAGCGAGATAGAAGCCCATGGCGCGGCCGCGGACCTGCGAGCTGAACCGCTCGGAGATGAGCGTCAGCCCCGGCGTGTAGGAGCTGCCGGAGCACAATCCCAGCAGCCCGTGCAGGAGCAGCGCCGAGAGAAAGCCGTCGGTGAAGACCGCAAAGAGCATCGCCGACGCAGCCGCGAGCAGGTTGCCGGTGAGAAAGGTGCGCCGGGCGCCGAAGCGGTCGGAGAGAAAGCCGGCGGCGAAGAGCGAGACGAGATAACCCACGTGCCACGCGGACTGAACGAGGCCGGCCTCTCCCGCGCTCATATTCCAGTCGGCCCGGAGTAGAGGGAGCACGCCGGAATAGGCGGTAAACATCATCGCGAAACCGACGCGGGCGAGGCACAGCTCGTAGAGCCATGCCGCGTCGCCGGACGAGTTGCTGCCGGGCGTGCTCAAATCGGCGCTACCGCGCATACGGATTTCCCTTCCCCCCTGGCGGGGGAAGGTAGGATGGGGGGGTCAAATCGAATCCCAGGGAAACACGTCCCCCGTGCGGTCGAGCGGGAAGAGCCACCATCAGACCGTTGACGGCCCGCCGAAGATCACTGTGCATTGGCTCGACAGGACGCCGCCATTCCCGTGCGCAAGGGCGACTTCGCAGTCCTTCACCTGCCGCTTGTCGCACTCGCCGCGCACCTGGCGCACCGCTTCGATCATCACGAGCAGGCCGTACATCCCGGGGTGGCAATAGGAGAGCCCGCCGCCGCTCGTGTTGACCGGCAGCTTTCCACCCGGCGCAATCGCCCCGTTCGAGACGAAGCGCCCGCCCTCGCCCTTGGGGCAGAATCTCAGGTCCTCGAGGAAAAAAATCGGCGTGATGGTGAATGCGTCGTAGAGCGAGACCATGTCCACGTCGACGGGCTTCAGGCCCGCCATCGCGAATGCCTTCGGCCCGGACGCGGCCGCGGCGGTGACCGTCAGGTCAGGCATGCTCGAGATCGACGCGTGGCTCAACGCTTCGCCCGTGCCCAGCACGTAGACCGGCTTCTTCTTGAGCGATTTCGCGCGCGCCGCCGAGGTGAGGATCATCGCCCCGCCGCCGTCGAGCACGAGGCAGCAGTCGCGCACCGTGAAGGGGTAGCTCACCATACGCGCGTTCAGCACCTGCTCGATGGTGAGAGGCTCCTTCTCCCACGCCTTGGGGTTGAGCAGCGCCCATTTGCGCGCGGCGACCGCGACTTCGGCAAGCTGCTCGCGGGTGGTGCCGTACTGGTGCATGTGGCGCGAGGCCGCCATCGCGTAGGCCGAGGGCGGCATGAACGGGCGGTAGGGCGATTCGTAAGGATTGATTTCGCGGGGCGATGCCGCTGCGCGTGAGACCGAGCGCTGCGTGCTGCCGTAGGCGATCAGCGCCACTTCGCACAACCCGAGCTCGATCGCCGCCTGCGCGTGCGCCACGTGACACATGAAGGAGGAGCCGCCGATCTGGGTGCCGTCGAAGACCTTCGGCTTGATCCCCAGGTACTCGGAGAGCGCCATGGGCCCCATGCGCACCTGGGTCGCCGCGCAGAATACGCCGTCGATGTCGGCGAGCTTGAGGCCGCAATCCTCCAGGGCGCGGAAGGTGCCCTGCGCCATGAGGTCGAGGGGAGTAGTGTCGGGCGCGACCTGGCCCAGGTCGGATTCCGCGACACCCACGACGGCGATGCTGCCGCGTTTGAGCGTCATTTTCCCCTCCTTACCGAGGAGGGGTGGCTCGAAGAGCCGGGGTGGTGTGGAATTCCCTCCTCGGGCAGGAGGGGAGTGAAGATGGGGTAGGGCGGCTGCTTGTCGTCTCCCGGAAGCATCTTTACCCTCACGCGCATGCCGATCTTCACCTGCATGGGATCGATGCCTTCCACCCGGCTCATCATGCGGAAGCCTTCGTCGACATCGATGAGCGCGACGTTGAGGGGCGGCTCGTTCTTGTAATAGACCACCGTCGTTGCATACACGGTGCCGAGACCCTTCGATACGCGCCACTCCAGGTCGGTGCTGCCCGTTCCCGGCGCGGCGACGCGCGGGTAGAAAACGGGCTTGCCGTCGGCAGCGGACACCTGATAGGCGAGCTCGCCCCTCCTGCAGTGCTCAAGATAGGTGCCGTAGGGGGAACGCTGCTTGAGGTCCGGCATGTTGCTCTTGCTCCTGGTCGGTTGCGTGGTCCAATTCTACCGGCCCGTTCACAGCCGCGTGGCGTCATTCCGCATCGTGTAACCGGTCGGTCCACCTTGCGCGCGGAGATATACTATGAGTAACCGGAGTTGCCCGGAAACACGGCAGGGAGAAATGCGATGATCAAGGTGGGAGACAGGCTGCCCGAAGCCACGCTGAACGAGCTGACGGTCGAATACACCCAGGGGTGTCCCACCGGCCCGGAGGCATACAAGGTGTCGGATCTGATCCGCGGCAAGCGCATCGTGATCTTCGGGCTGCCGGGGGCGTTCACCCGCACCTGCTCGGGCAAGCACCTGCCGGGCTACGTCGATCTCGCCGACAAATTCAAGGCGAAAAAGGTTGACGAGATCTGGTGCCTGTCGGTGAACGACGCGATGGTGATGGCGGCCTGGGGCAAGGACCAGAAGGTCGGCAAGAAGGTGCGCATGCTGGGCGACGGCAGCGCGTCCTTTACCAAGGCCATGGGCCTCGACCAGGATCTGACCGAGCGTGGCTTCGGCGTGCGCTCGCAGCGCTATTCGATGATGGTGGACAACGGCGTGGTGAGGGTCTTCAACCTCGAGAAGCCGGGGCAGTTCGAGGCCAGCTCGGCCGAGAAGATGCTGGAACAGTTGTGATCGCCGCTTCGATCATCGGAGCAGTCGCCATGGCACTGACGTTCACCTCCACCGCTTTCACGCACAACGGGCCGATCCCCGGGCGCTACACCTGCCAGGGAGCGGACGTGTCCGTGCCTCTCACCTGGAGCGGCGCGCCCGCGGGCGTGAAGAGCTTCGTGCTGATCGTGGACGACCCGGATGCGCCCGATCCCAAGGCTCCGCGCATGACCTGGGTACACTGGGTGCTCTACAACATTCCGCCGACGGCTAGCGGTCTCAAAGAAGCGATCAAGTCGGCCGAGCTGCCCAAGGGCTCGCTGGAAGGCCTGAACGACTGGAAGCGCACCGGCTACGGCGGACCGTGCCCCCCGATCGGGCGCCACCGCTATTTTCACAAGCTCTACGCGCTCGACACCGTTCTGCCCGTCATGGAGAGCCCCACGAAGGCCGATCTCGAGCAGGCGATGAAGGGCCACGTGCTCGAAAAAGCGGAATTGATCGGCACCTACCAGAAATCCTAGTGTCTTCACCCCCATCCCAGCCTTCCCCCGTCAAGGGGGAAGGGGCGTTTTCAATCGAACTCGACATGCTCGCGCCAGGCGCGGAGCGTATCGTCGGCAAGAATCCGACGCTGGACATCATCGCCCGCGACATCATCTTCGGCGAAGGTCCGCTGTGGGACGCGCGCAACAAGCAACTGTTCTTCACCGACATCATCGGCGACACCATCTGGAAGTGGAAGCCGCGGAGCGGTCCGAAACCGGTTCTGCGCCCGTCGGTCAAGGCGAACGGCCTGGCGCTCGATCGCGAAAACCGGCTGCTGGTCGCGGGCTGGGGCGGACGGACCGTGTTTCGCTTCGAGAAGGATGGATCGCGCACCACTCTGGCCGACCGCTGGGAGGGCAGGAAGCTCAACAGCCCGAACGATATCGTGGTGAAGTCGGACGGCTCGATCTGGTTCACCGATCCGCCGGGCGGGCTGCTCAACGTCGGCATGGTCGGCGATGACCTGCAGCGTTATCTCGATATCCAGGGCGTGTTCCGGATTTCACCCGACGGCAAGCACATGACCGTCGCGACGCCCGGCTTCATCTATCCCAACGGCCTGTGTTTCTCCCCGGACGAAAAGCTGCTGTACGTGAACTGCAGCCGCGAGCGGGTGATCCGTGTCTACGACGTGAGTCCCGACGGCAGCCTGGGCAAAGGGCGACTCTTTCACCAGTACGTCAGCCCGGAGCGCGGGGTGCCGGACGGCATGAAGTGCGACGTGGAGGGCAACGTCTATTGCACCGGCCCGGGCGGCATCTACGTGCACGACCCGGCGGGCAAGGTGCTCGCGCGCATCAAGACCCCGGGGCACCATCCGACGAACATCGCGTGGGGCGATGACGACTGGCGCTCGCTCTACATCACCATGATCGGTTCCGTGGTGCGCACGCGGCTGGGAATCGCCGGCGTGCCATCGCGGTAAGCTGGGGACGGAGCCCGGTTTCCTTCAATCATTTCATTGAACGAATCATGTCAACTGGAAACCGGGCTCCGTCCCCATCCTGGAACTTTGAACTCGTCGCCGGCCCCTACAAAGGGAGGACCGGCGGTCTCGCGTGGGACGGCGCCGCGATGCTCTTTAGCGCGGTGCAGGAGGAGCGCGTGTTGCGTTACGATCCCGGCGCGGGAAAGATCAGCGATTTCCGCAAATACACCGGGCGCACCAACGGCATCGCCATCGCCGCCGATGGAACCGTGTTCGGCGCGCAGGAGGGCGGCCGGCGCGTCGTCCACTTCCTCAAGGACAGCTCGACGGCGCCGACCTGTGACCTGCTGGCAGGAAAGCACCACAACCAGCCGACCGACGTCATCGTGGACAGCAAGGGGCGGGTGTGGTTCGCCGACGCCTACAACAGCACGCCGCCCTACGGCCCGCCGGTCTACCCGTTTCTCGAGCACGCCTCGGTGCTGCGGCTCGAGCGCGATCAGCGCCGCGCGTGGAAGATGAAGCGCGTCACGCACGACACCAGGGGGCCGCGCTCGGTGTTGCTGTCGGGGGATGAGAAATTACTGTACGTGGCGGACGGCGATGCGGATCGCGGCGATCAGTGCCGGCTGTGCGCTTATCCGTTAAAGCGGGACGGGAACGTCGGCCGGTGCAAGGTGCTGCTCGAGTTCGCGCCCGCCGAACGCGGCATCGAGGGCATGTGCCTCGACAGCGAAGGCAACATCGTTGCGTGCGCGGGGTGGAGGAAAGGCGGCCTCGGGCCGATGGTCTACGTGCTGTCATCGTTCGGCACCGTGCTGGAGACGCACCCATGCCCCGCGGACCTGCCGATGCGGTGCGCCTTTGGTGATGCCGGGCTGGCGAGCCTTTATCTCACTGCCGGCGACGGCGGGCTGTATCGCGCGCGGGACATCGGCCGCCGCGGCCTCAAGCGATAATGGTGGAAAAGGTGTCAGGAACCTTTTTCGCTATCGTATCGTGGCATTCCTGAACGGAAAAAGGTTCCTGACACCTTTTCGCTCAGAGGAACTGAACAATGCCCAGGATGACGGGATCGCGATGCTTTGCGGAGATGCTGAAGGGCTACGGAGTCACGCACGTATTTTTCGTGCCCACGATCCTGATGGATGCCTTGGCGGAAATGGACAGCCTCGGTGTGCAGAAGATCCTGACGCACGGCGAGAAGGCGGCGGCCTACATGGCGGACGGCTACGCGCGCGCAAGCGGCAAGCCGGGCGTCTGCCTCGCCCAGCAGATCGGCGCATCGAATCTCGCAGCCGGGCTGCGCGACGGCCGCATGGCCGGCTCGCCGATGATCGCCATCACCGGCGGTCCGGCGACGGCGGGACGCTACCGGCACGCCTACCAGGAGGTGGAGGACCTCACCCAGTTCGATGCGGTGACGAAGCTCAACCTGCAGCTGGACGACCTCGCGCGCTTTCCGGACCTGGTGCGGCACCTTTTTCGCACCGCGACTTCGGGGGCGCCGGGCCCGGTACACCTCCGGTTGCGCGGCTCCCACGGCCAGGGCGTGGAGAGCGAGGCCGATCTGCAGCCCCTGGTGGAACCGCAGTTCTCGCGCGTGCCTGCGTTCCGGCCCGGTCCGGAACCGCAGCGTGTGCGAGACGCCGTTGCGCTGCTTGCGAGCGCGCAGAAACCGGTCATCGTTGCCGGCGGTGGCGTCGTCGTTTCCCAGGCGCAGGCCGAACTGATCGAGCTTGCCGAAAAACTCCAGATTCCCGTCGCCACTTCGCTGACCGCCAAAGGTGCGATCCTGGACACACACCCGCTCGCGGCCGGGGTCGCCGGCATCTACTCACGCGCGTGCGCGAACCGTGCGGTGGCGGAAGCCGACCTGGTTTTTTTCGTTGGCTCCCACGCGGGCGGGCAGGTGACCGCCAACTGGCGCGTCCCTGCCGTGGGCACGCAGGTGATCCAGCTTGACATCGACGCCGAGCAGCTCGGCCGGAACTACCCGAACATGGTGCCGGTGCTGGGCGATGCCAAAGTGACGCTCAGGCAGATGTGCGACGCCGCACAGCGCAAACCGCCCGAGAGCGCAAAAGCGTGGACCGGTCGGGTGCGAGCGCTCGTTGCCGAGTGGCGCGCCGCGGCGGAACCGATGCTCGCCTCCGACGCGTTACCGATGCGCCCGGAGCGCATCTGCCGCGAGATCGCGCAGGCGCTGCCTGCGGATGGCGTGATCGTTTCCGACACGGGACACGCCGGCATGTGGTCGGGACAGATGATCGACCTGACGCGGCCCGGTCAGCGCTACATCCGCTGCGAAGGCTCGCTCGGCTGGGGACTGCCGGGAGCGATGGGGGTGAAGTGCGCGTTGCCCGAGCGGCCCGTGGTGTGCTTCACGGGAGACGGCGGGCTCTACTACCACCTGCCGGAGCTCGAGACCGCCGCGCGCCACCGCATCAACCTCGTCGTCGTCATCAACGACAATGGCTCTCTCAACCAGGAGATCCCGCTGGTAAAGGCCGCGTACAAGGAGAAGCGGGACGAGCGCTCCGGCGAGATGTGGCGTTTTCAGAAAGACGCGGACCTCGCGAAGGTCGCGCAGGCGCTCGGCTGCGCCGCGTTCCGGGTCGAAACCCCCGGCCAGCTGAAGGAGTTGCTTCCGAAAGCGTTCGCGATGGGCAAGCCGGTCGTGCTCGATTGCTTGAGCGACGAGCAGGCGCTGGCGCCGACCGCATGGCTGCCGAAATGACCCGCTTTACGGCTTCCGGAACAGCACGATCCGGTTGGAATTGGTGCCGAGTCGGTTGTTCTTGACGCCCCAGATGTTGGCGGTCTTGGTGAAGCGCTGGGCGTTGATCAGGATCGCGGAGCATTCAAAGCCCGCCTCGATTCCCAGCGGAACGACGGTTTCTTCAAGTTTCACCTCGCCGCGCCGCACCTCGCCGACCTCGAACGCGACCCATCCGCCCGGCCGGGTCGCACGGTAGAGCTCCCGCAGCACCGCGGCCATTGCCCGCGCCCATTCCTCGAGCGTCCGGCTCATGGTGATGCGCGCGTTGATGGCGTCCGCGTCGAGCCCGTTGAACCAGCAGCGCAGCCAGTTGTCGCGCGCGTACTGCACGACGTCGAGGAACGGGGGCGAAGTAACGGTCAGCTGCACGCTGTCGTTCTCGATCTCCGGTGTCGCCGCCGCGTCGTTCAGCAGCAGGCGGGAGCCGGGCGCTGCCGCCCGCAGGCGCCAGCGGTCGGCGGCGGTGAGCCGCCCCTGCAGCTGCAGGGACTTCTTGCGTATCAGCGCGCGGATGTCGCGGTACTCCGGCTCCTGCTTCAGGCGTGCGTTGATGCGGAGCTGGTCTTCCGGGGCGACCGCCTGGTTGGGCGGCAGCGTGTACACGGAGAAGAAGCCGGGCGAGTGGCCCGTCAGGCGGTTCGTCGCCACCATGCGAATCCAGCGGTCGACTGCATCCTCCTCGCCGCTCACGAGACGTCGGCAGAGATGCTCCCGCAATCCCAGGATCTCGTATTCGGTGTCCGGATGGAAGAACATCGAGAGATCGAGGCCGCTCCTTGGCCGCGCCGCGAACCTCAGCGTTCTCAGCCGCGCATCGATGTCCGCGATGGACGGCATTTCCAATCGCGGCCGCGTCAGGATCGAGGAGAGGGGATTGACGTCGTTGGCGGCGACCTTACGGCCGCGTAGCGCCGCCTCGATCGCCGTCGTGCCGCGGCCGCTGAACGGGTCGTAGACGAGGTCGGCCTCCTGCGTCAGCCGCTCGATGAAGTATGCCGGCAGCTGCGGCTTGAAGCATGCGCGGTAGGATATTTCGTGAATCGAGCTCGCCTGCCGCTGGCGGCTCGTCCACAGCTCGGCTTCGTACACCGGGACGGACTGCGAGGCTGCGATCCCGTCGACTTTCCTGTCGCGCTCTTCGGGGCGGCGCGCGATTTTCAGATTCCGCGACGCGGCGTGAGGATTCAGCTGGAGCATGATCGAGGCGCCCGTGGTTACGATCCGCGGGCAAGCGTACGCCTGATCGGAGAAAAGTACAAGCCCCCGTGCGGAGGGATCAGCGACTCAGAACATCGTCGAGTGCTTCGATCCAGTGCCGGACCGGCAGCGTTGTCGCAGTCTGCAGGTGCACCTGGCAACCGATGTTGGCGGTGAGAATTGCCGCCGGCTGCCCGCCTTCGAGCGCGGCAATCTTGTTGGCGAGCAACTTTTGAGAAAGTTCCGGCTGCAGAATGGAGTAGGTGCCGGCGGAGCCGCAGCACAGGTGAGAGTCGGGCACCGGAGTCAGCGAGTAGCCGAGAGAAGCCAGCAGCTCCTCGACGCTTCCCCCTAACTTAAGGCCGTGTTGCAACGTGCAGGGGGAGTGGAAGGCTACGCGCTGGTGACCGGTGACCGGTGACCCTTCGACTCCCCTCAGGACAGGCCGGTGACCCGTGAGAAGCTTATCTTTCTCGGCAACGATGACTTCGCTGATGTCTTTCGCCAGTTCCGACACACGACTCGCTTTCGCGGCGTATGCGGGGTCCTGGGCCAGGTAATGGCCGTACTCTTTCACGGTCACGCCGCAGCCGCTGGCCGCGACCACGATCGCTTCCGCGCCCTGCTCGATGTGCGGCCACCACGCGTCTATCGCTCTGCGCATGACGCCGAGCGCCTGGTCCTGCAGGTTGAGGTGAAACGACACGCCACCGCAGCAGCCGGCCTCCGCAGCGCGCACGAGCGAGATTCCGAGCCGGTCGAGCACGCGCGCCGCTGCAGCGTTGGTTGCCGGCGAAAGGCTTGGTTGCACGCAGCCATCGAGCACCAGCATCCTGCGCGCGTGAGTCGCGGCAGGCCACGGTCCGGCCGGCGTCGCTCGAGGCGGCACCTTGCGCTTGAGGGCGGAAGGCAACAGGGGGCGGGCCAGCTGCCCCATCCCGAGCAAGGCTCCGAACAGGGCGGACCGGGAGATCACTGCATTCAGCATGCCGCGCCACGCGGATTCGACAGCGCCGCGGCCGACGCGCTCCTCCACGAGGTGCCGTCCGATGTCCACCAGGCGGCCGTAGCGCACGCCGGTCGGGCACGTCGTCTCGCACGCGCGGCAGGTGAGGCAGCGGTCGAGATGAAGCAGCGTCTTTGCCGTCGGCGTCGCCCCCTCGAGCACCTGCTTCATGAGGTAGATGCGGCCGCGCGGGCCGTCGAGCTCGTCGCTCAGGAGCTGGTAGGTCGGGCAGGTTGCCGTGCACATGCCGCAGTGCGTGCACTTGCGCAGGATCGCGTCCGCCTCTTTTCCCTCCGGCGTATCCCTAACGAATTGGGCGAGACTTGTCTGCATACCTTCACAGGTCGGGATAGAGCCGGCCTGGATTCAGGATGCCTGAGGGGTCAAACGCCTGCTTGAGATTGCGGTGCAGCTTCATCAGCGCCGGCGGCAGCGGATGGAACACGCCGAGCGTCTTGTCCCCGCCCCGGAAGAGCGTGGCATGGCCGCCGGCGCGCGCCGCGGCATCGCGTATCGTTTTCACGTCGCTGGAGGACTTGAGCCAGCGCAGCGCGCCGCCCCATTCGATGAGTTGCTGGCCGGGGAGGGCGAGAGGCGGCGTCGTGGACTTGACCGACAGGCGCCACAGCCGTCCGCCGCCCGAAAAAAAGGTATCGGTCTGCTCTCGAACGCCGGACCAGAAGCGCTCCGCCTCGGCCGGGGCTGCCGGTGCGCCCCCGATCTTTTTCGCCGCGGCATCCACCGCAACGCGCGCGCCGGACAGACGCACGCCAAGTTCGCCATCGCGGTAGGCGGTGGCGGTAATGGGAAGCGGTTGCGCGGCCCACTGATTCATTCGCTCGATCGCTTCGGCCTCGGCGCACTTGAGGTGCAGCGTTGTTTCGGAGACCGGCAGCGGGAGCACCTTCAGTGAAACCTCGAGCAATACCCCGAGCGTGCCAAGCGCGCCCGCCATGAGGCGCGAAACGTCGTAGCCGGCGACGTTCTTCATGACCTGGCCGCCGAACTTCAGGTCATCGCCCTTGCCATCGAGGATGCGCACGCCCAGCACGAAATCGCGCAACGCGCCGGCGTAGGCGCGGCGCGGACCCGAAAGTCCCGCTGCGACGCAGCCGCCGAGCGTCGAGCCTTCGCCGAAATGCGGTGGCTCGAATGCGAGCATCTGGCCTTTTTCGAGCAGCGCGGCTTCGATTTCGGCGAGCGGCGTGCCGGCACGCGCGGTGATCACCAGCTCGGTCGGCTCGTAGGTGACGATGCCGCGATAGTCGCCGATGTTGAGCTTGTAGCTGTGAACGGGACCGCCATAGAAGTCCTTGGTTCCGCCGCCACGTATGCACAGCGGCCGTTTCTGCTTCGCCGCCTCGCGTATCAGCCGCGACAGGTTGTCGATGACGTCTTGCACTCTTAGTAGCGCGGGAGGTCGGGAAATTTATCCTGCCCACGGTGCACGTGCATCCGGCCGTACTCCGCGCAGCGGTGGAGCGTTGGCACCGCCTTCCCGGGATTGAGCAGTCCATGCTCGTCGAAGGCGCGCTTCACGCGGTGAAAGGTCTCGAGCTCTGCCGGCTTGAACTGCACGCACATCGAGTTGATCTTCTCGACGCCAACGCCGTGCTCGCCGGTAATGGTGCCGCCGACCTCGAGGCATATTTCGAGGATCTCTGCCCCGAATGCTTCGGTGCGCGCAAGCTCGCCCGGCTGGTTTGCGTCGTACAGGATGATGGGATGGAGGTTGCCGTCGCCCGCGTGGAAAACGTTGGCGCAGCGCAGGCCGTACTTGGATTCGAGCAGGGCGATCCGGCGCAGCACCTCGCCCAGGCGCTTGCGCGGAATGGTGCCGTCCATGCAGTAATAATCAGGCGAGATGGCGCCCGCCGCGGCAAACGCCGCCTTGCGGCCGGCCCAGAAGCGCAGCCTCTGGGCCTCGTCGCGCGAGACCTCCGTCTGGACCGAGCCGCTTGCGTCCATCATATCTTGCACGCGCCGGATCCCGTCGGCTACTTCCTCGTGCGTGCCGTCAATTTCGCAGAGTAGGACTGCTGCAACATCGGTGCGGTAGCCCGCGCGCGCGTAATCCTCCACCGCGCGAGTGGCGGGCTGGTCCATCATCTCGAAGCCGGAGGGAATGATGCCGGAGGCGATGACGTTGGCGACCGACTGGCCCGCCTTCTCGATGTCGTCGAATGCCGCCATCACGACCTGCGCGTATTCGGGCTTGGGCAGGAGCCTCACCGTGACCTCGAGGATCACGGCAAGCATGCCTTCCGACCCCGTGAGCAGCGCAAGCAGATCGTAGCCCGCGGCATCGAGCGCATCGTCCCCGATCTCGACAATGTCGCCTTCGACGGTGGCGACGCGCAGCCTCAGAATGTTGTGAACGGTGAGCCCGTACTTGAGGCAGTGCACGCCGCCGGAATTCTCGGCGACGTTGCCGCCGATCGAGCAGGCGGACTGGCTGGAGGGGTCCGGCGCGTAATAGAGCCCGAGCGGCGCGACCGCTTCCGAAATCGCGAGATTGCGCACGCCGGGCTGCACGCGGGCGGTGCGCGCCCGGCCGTCGATCTCGAGGATGCCCTTGAATTTCGCGAGCGACAGCAGCACGCCGTTGCCGAGGGGTAGCGCTCCGCCGGAAAGCCCGGTACCCGCGCCGCGCGCGACTACCGGAACCTTGAGCATATGGCAGGTCTTGAGGATGCGGCAGACCTGCTCCTCGGTTTGCGGCAGCGCAACCACCATCGGGACCTGACGGTACGCCGTCAGCCCGTCGCACTCATAGGGCTTGACGTCCTCGTGGTCGAACAGGATCGAGGTGCGGGGCAGGAATGCTTCCAGCGCGGCGACGACCTCGCGCTGGCGGGCGAGATCAACGGCAATCTGCGCGGCAACTGCGGTCATTCGCGGATTCTATCAACAAAAGGCAGGAGCGCCGCCGGCAACTTGTATCTGCCGTTCGATGCTCCTAGTATGCTCGGGACACGATTCGACGGTATCGAGGGCGGCATTCAATTCGGAGGCGGGCATGGCAGATGCCGGATTTCGCGGTGTCTTTCCCTATCTGGTTTCACCGGTCGACGGTCGCGGTCGCGTCAAGGAGGCGGTGCTGACGCGCCTGGCGAACGATCTGATAGCGACCGGCGTTCACGGCCTGACGCCGCTGGGCTCGACCGGAGAGTTTGCCTACCTGAATCGAGAGCAACGCCTTGGGATCGTAGACGTGGTGGTGCAGGCGGCGCGCCGCCGGGTGCCGGTCGTGGCAGGGGTCGCGGCGACCACCATCGCGGACGCCGTTGATCAAGTCAAGGCTTACGACGCGCTCGGCGTCGAAGGCATTCTTGCGATTCTCGAGGCCTACTTCCCGCTCACGGAGGATGGTGTCGTCGACTATTTCACCGCGCTGGCAAACGCAACCGCGTTGCCGGTCGTGCTGTACACGAATCCGCAGTTTCAGCGCAGCGACCTCACGCTTCCTGCCATCGAGCGTCTAGCGAAGGTGGAAAACATACGCTACCTCAAGGACGCGTCCTCGGATACCGGCCGGCTGCTCAGCATCATCAACGCCGTCGGGGACCGCATACGCGTGTTCAGTGCCACGGCCCACATCCCTGCTTGCGTGATGCTGATCGGAGGCGTGGGCTGGATGGCAGGCCCGGCCTGCGTGGTGCCGCGGCAGAGCGTGCAGCTGTATGAGCTGTGCCGCGCCGGCAACTGGGAAGAGGCGATGCGATTGCAGCGCCGCCTCTGGCGCATCAACCGGGTGTTCGCCAAGTACAACCTGGCGGCATGCATCAAGGGCGGCCTCGAGCTCCAGGGTTACGAAGTGGGCGGGCCGCTGCCGCCTCAGACGCCGCTCTCCGAGGCGGGTCGCGCCGAGGTCAAGGATATTCTTGCGGATCTAGGAGCATTGGAGACCGTGCGCAAAGCGTGCTAGAGCCCGGAAAAGGTTCCTGACACCTTTTCGCTATTCCGCTTTCGCGCCGGAGGCCTTCACGACTTTCGCCCACTTCGTCATCTCGGACTTGATATAGGCGGCGAACTCCCCGGGAGTGTTGCTTACGGGCTCCATGCCTTGGGACAGCAGCCGCTCGTTCACGTCCGGCAGGTGCAGCGCGCGCGCGATATCCTGGCTCAACTTCGAAACGATCGCGGGAGATGTCCTGGCCGGAACCGTGGTCCCGAACCAGTTTACGGCCACGTAGCCGGGCACCCCGGCTTCGATCATCGTCGGCAGGTCCGGCGTCGCCGGAGAGCGCTTTGCCCCGGTCGTCGCGAGCGCGCGCAGTCTCCCGGTTTGTGCGTGGGGCAACCCCCCGCTGATGGTGGGAAAGCTGACCTGCACGTGGCCGGCGATGAGATCGACCATGGCCGGGGCCGCTCCCTTATAGGGCACGTGGACCATGTCCGTGCCGGTCATGACCTTGAACAGCTCGACCGCGAGCTGGCTGGGCAACCCGGCGGAGCCGTAGGTGAGCTGGCCGGGGCGGGAGCGGGCGAGCTGGATCAGTTCCTTGACGGAGCGCGCGGGCAACGAAGGATGGACGACCACAATCGCCGGGCCGGAAGTGAGCTGCGTCACCGGGGCGAAATCGCGGAGGCTGTCGTACGGGAGCTTGGCGTAGAGGCTCACGTTGATCGCGAACCCTGCGGAAATGATCTGAACCAGGTGGCCGTCGGGATCCGCCCGGGCGGTCAACTCGGTCGCGATGATGGTGTTGCCGCCGGGACGGTTCTCGACGATGACCGGCTGTCCCCACGCCTGCGTGAGCTTGGGGCCGATCAGGCGCGCTTGGATGTCGGCGGGGCCGCCTGGCGCAAATGGAACGACAAGCCGTATCGGTTTGCTCGGGTAAGCCTGGGCGAGCGCGCTGCCTGCCACAGCGGCCCAGGTCAAAGCGATGATGGTGCACGAGGGACGCTTCACTTGATTCTCATCCCCAGAAGATGGATGTGGGGTCGCGGTCGACTTCGGTGAGCAGTGATCCGAAGTTCCGGGTGGCCGCCACCTCCTCGTAGCGTCGCCAACGCCGATTTTGGTCGTGCCAGTATAGCGACCAGAGGCCCGTCGCGGCATCGAACCGAAACCGGGCGATCGGGGTCTTTACCCATACCGCGGATTTGTCAAAGCCCGGTCGAATCTCGAACAGCGTGATGGAGTTGCCGCGGATCGTGTGGTGGAGCCGTATCTGATGCTGAACGTGCGCGAGCAGGCGGCGGTCGTAGAAACGGATGAGCAATCGCTCAACGAGGTGCCGTTCAAATTCGGGCAGCACGACGGAAGCCCGCGCCGAGCGCGGCCTACTTGGCGACTTCGTGATTGGCCATCTTCTCCAGCGCCCGCACCATCGCGGAGTGGTCCCACTTCGCGCCTCCACTCGCCACGCACGCGTTGAAAAGCTGCTGCGCGGTGGAGGTATTCGGCAGGCTCACGCCCATGGCCCGCGCGCCCGAGAGGGCGAGTGCGAGGTCCTTCTGGTGCAGCTCGATCCGGAACCCCGGGTCGAAGGCGCGCTTGATCATGCGCTCGCCGTGCACTTCCAGGATGCGCGAGGCGGCGAAGCCGCCCATCAGGGCCTGGCGCACCTTGGCCGGATCGGCGCCGGCCTTCGCTGCGAACACCAGCGCCTCACCCACGGCCTCGATATTGAGCGCGACGATGATCTGGTTGCATACCTTGCAGGTCTGGCCGTCGCCGTTACCGCCGACCAGCGTGATGTTCTTGCCCATCAACTCGAACACGGGCTTCACCTTGTCATAGGTTGCCTGGTTGCCGCCCACCATGATGGTGAGCGCGGCGTTCTTCGCGCCGACCTCGCCTCCGGAAACGGGGGCATCCACGTACTCGCAGCCGAGATCATTGATACGCTTGGCGAACTTCTTGGTCTCGATCGGCGAGATCGAGCTCATGTCCACGACCGTCTTGCCGCGGGAGAGGCCCTCGGCCACGCCGTTTGGTCCGAACAGCGCCTTCTCCACATCCGGCGTGTCGGGGACCATGGTGATGATGATCTCGGCTTTTTGCGCAACCTCTTTCGCGCTGCCACACGCCTTGCCGCCGGCGGCGGAAAGCTCCTGCGGCACGCCGCTCCTCGAGTAGAGGAAAAGCGTGTGCCCGCCCTTGATGAGGTTGCCGGCCATGGGCTTGCCCATGATGCCGAGGCCGATGAAACCGATGTTGCTCATTGTCGTCCTCCTTGGTCCCGGAAAAGGATTCTGCCACGGCGCCGTGGCGGCGCGTATTGCCTCGGGCGAGGCGTGAAACCAGTATGACTACTTCGCGACGCGATGGGTTGCGATCGGTTTTGCGCTGCGGGTCGTGAGCTGGCTCGCCGTGACGACGACGATCAGGCCGAGTCCGATCAGGTCCGTGATGAGCCCCGGCTTGATCAGTAGCACCGCGGCTCCCACGAGGAAGGCACGCTCCCAGATCCGCGTTTCGCGAAACAGGTAGCCGAAGAGGCCGGCCGCAAGGCAGATCGTGCCGATGGTGGCGGTTACCAACGACTGCAAGATCACGTTCCAGTCGCCGATCATGAGAAGCGAAGGCTCGAACACGAACATGAATGGTACGATGAACCCGGCCGCGCCCACCCGCACCGCGGTCCAGCCCGCCTGCCAGAGATTGGCTTTCGCAAGACCGGCGGCCGCGTAGACGGCAAGCGCGACCGGGGGCGTGATTGCGGAAAGGATCGCGAAGTAGAACGCGAACATGTGCGCGGCCGGCGGAATCGCGCCGAGCTTGATGAGCGCCGGCACCAGCAGCGACACCATGACGATGTAGGCGGGCGTGGTCGGCATGCCCATGCCGAGCACGATGCCGGCGAGCATTGTGAGTAACAAAGCGAGCGGCAGCAGGTCCCTCGCAAGCCCCACCACCAGGCTGGTGAAATTGATCGCGGCGCCCGTTTGCGTGATAACGCCGATGATGATGCCGGCGCAAGCGCAGGCGAGCGCCACGGCAATCGAGTTCTTGGCGCCGTCCTCGAGCGCACCCCACACCGTGCGCCAGGTGATGCCCTGGCGGGTGCCCTTGCGCAGCAGCGCGACCGGGACGCAGGACAGCGTTCCGGCGAGCGCACAAAGCGGCGCGCTGTACCCAGCGAAGAGCCCGAATAGGATCACGAGAATCGGTATGAACAGATGGCCGCGCTCGCGCAGGACCGACCCAAGCCGAGGGCACTCCGCGCGCGGTAGCCCCAGCAAACCGACGCGCTTCGATTCGAAGTGCACGGCGAAGAACACCGCCACGTAGTAGAGAACGGCCGGGATCAGTGCCCACAGCGTTACCTGCAAATAGCTCACTGCGAGAAATTCCGCCATCACAAATGCGGCCGCGCCCATGATTGGAGGCATGATCTGTCCGCCGGTGGATGCGACCGATTCGACTGCGGCGGCGAATGCCGGGCGAAAACCGGAACGCTTCATGAGCGGTATCGTGATCGGCCCGTCCACCAGCACGTTGGCGACCGCGCTCCCCGATACGGTGCCGAAGAGACTCGAGCTGACGACCGCCACCTTGCCGGGCCCGCCCGCGGTGTGGCCGGTGAGTGAGAGGGCGAAATCCATGAAGAGCCGGCCCACGCCGGTACGCTCCATGAAGGCGCCGAACAGCACGAAGAGAATCACGTAGGCGGCGGACACGCCCAGCGTCGGGCCGAAGATGCCCTCGGTCGTGAGGTACATGATCTCGATCAGCTGCTGCGGGCGGGTATTGGCGTAGAAGAGGGCGTAGCCGAGAAACAGAAACGCCGTCACCGGCAGCGCCCAGCCGATCACGCGGCGCGTTGCCTCCAGGACCATCGCGGTAAAGATGAAGCCCAGGAGCAGCTCGGTGTTGGTGGGATCTTCCACGAACACGAAGCGCGTGATGAGATGCTCGTGGTTCCACCAGACATAGACGATCGTAACGGCGGTTGCTGTGATAAATAGCAGATCGAGCCACGAGGCGTGCGCGGGGGGCGCTCCCCCGAGCGTGCCGCCCGCGTCGTCGCGCAGGACCGCGCCTTCCGGCTCCTTCTTGCGGAAGCTGGGGTAGAGCAGAAACACCAGTGCCATCGCGAACAGCAGGTGGGTGCTGCGAAAGAAAAGCTGTTGGGGCGCGCCGATGAAGGCGACCGTCAGGTGATAGACCGACATGCCGACCGCGATCAACGCGATGGCGCCCTTGAGGATGCGCTCGACGGTCATCGGTTATCCTCCGCGGTCGGACAAAAAATAGCGGCGCGAAGGCTCGCGCCGCTGTCTTCGTGCTGGGCGTTACAGCGCCTTGGCTTCCTGATAGTACTTGCGGGCCCCCGGATGCAATGGCACGCCGAGATCGGTGGCCATGTCTTTCACCGAGAGGCCTTTCACCGCGGCGACGACGTTCCCGAGATTTTCGACGTTGGTCGCGAGCGCCCTGGTGATGTTGTAGACGAGCGATTCGGGCAGCTTGCAGCTGGCAATCAGGTGGGTCCAGGTGCCGATGGTCTGCACATCCTTGTCCTGCTTCGGATAGCTGCCCGCCTTGATGATGCGCTTGTCGTAGCCCCGGTTCATCTGCTGCATCGCCTTGAACTTGTCGTCGGGGAAATCGATCACGCGGATATCGCGCGCCGAGGCGAGATCCATGATGGCCGAAGCCGGCACCGTCGTGACCAGCGTGAAGACCTGGGCGTGGCCGTCCTTCAACTGGGACACCGAGTCGGTGTAGGAGCCGAAGTTGACCTTCGACATCTTGCCGTAGTCGAGGCCATACACCTTCAGCGCGTCACGCGTCATCTGTTCGCCGGTGTTGCCTTTTTGCTGCGTAGTCAGCGCCTTGCCTTTGGCTTCGCCGAGATTTTTCACCCCCGAGTCGGCGAGGGCCACCGCGTGGAAATATTGGAAGTAGAGCGTGGCGACGTGGCACACGTTGTCGGTCTTTTGCTTGAAGGGGTCGGCGCCGCGCACCCCGTCGTAGGTGGAACTGGCGTTGCCGAAACCGAGATCGGCCTTGCCGGTCTGCACGCCCAGCACGTTGGAGATCCCGGCACCCGGCGCAACCGACATCGTTACGCCCGGAACGTTTTTCTCGAGGATCCCCTGGATCGCGCCGCCCAGCGGATACCATGAGCCGCCCTGCGGGCCGGTCATCATCCTGAGCTGTTGAGCGGAAACTGACGCGGCTGACAGTGCAACCGCAAACGCGGCGATCGATGCAATTTGTTTCATGACTCCTCCTGGTTTTTAGGTTGGGCTGCCGGACCGGGTCAGCCCGCGTGATTGAGCGTGAAATTGTGTGGCTGCTGCTTCGGGCAAGTCAAGCGCCTTAAGCGTCGCAGGCGTGTCCGCTCAGGACTTGAGATAGGGCCTGAGCCAGGCAAGGCCCGCGTCAGTGGTCGTTTTGGGCTTGTACTCGCAGCCGACCCACCCGCCGTAGCCGAGGCGGTCCATGTGCGCGAACAGGAACGCGTAGTTGATTTCGCCGGTGCCGGGCTCGTTGCGTCCGGGATTGTCGGCGAGCTGCATGTGCGGGATGAGCTTGAGGTGCGTTTCGACCGTGCGCGCCAGATCGCCTTCCATCACCTGCGCATGGTAGAGGTCGAACTGGAGGAACAGGTTGTCGGAGCCGACCGCCGTGATGATGTCGAGCGCCTGCTTCGAGTAGCAGAGGAAGAAGCCCGGAATATCGCGCGTGTTGACCGGCTCGATCAGGAGCTTGATGCCGGCGTCCTTGAGCCTTGGCGCTGCGTACTGGAGGTTCCTGATGAAGGTTTCCCGCGCGTCGTTGGGATCGGTAGCACGGGGCCGGATCCCGGCGAGGCAATTCACCTGCTTGCATCCGAGCGCCGTCGCGTATTCGATGGCCTTCGCCACACCGCCCTGGAATTCCTTCACGCGGTCGGGATGGCAGCCGATGCCGCGCTCGCCCTTTGCCCAGTCGCCCGCGGGCAGGTTGTGCAGCACCTGGGTGAGGCCGTGTTTCTTCAGCTCTGCGGCGAGGCGGTCCTTGTCGTGCTCGTACGGGAATAGGTACTCGACCCCGGTGAAGCCCGCTTTGGCCGCGGCGGCAAAGCGATCCATGAAACCGCGTTCGTTCCAGAGCATCGTGAGGTTGGCGCAGAACTTCGGCATGGCAGTGATCCGGGGCTGGGCACGAGCCCCGGATTATTCAGGATAGAGGGTGGGGGATCAAGGATCGTTCGTCTCGCTATAATCAACCCGAAATGGCGAAAGACCAGAAGCATATTGCCGCCATTCTGCTCGCCGCCGGCGCGGGCACGCGATTCGGGGGCGAGAAGCTGCTGCATCCCCTCGAGGACGGAGTGGCGATCGCGGCGCACGCAGCGCGCAGCCTGCTGGCTGTGACCCCGGATGTGATTGCCGTGGTGCGCTGGGGCGATTTCCCGCTCTACGACATGCTGGAGCAGGAGGGCTGCCAGGTCACCATGTTCCAGGGGGCGAAGCGCGGCATGGGAGCGAGCTTGGCGCATGGAGTTGCACAGGCGCGCGGGGCGGACGGATGGATCGTCGCCCTTGCGGACATGCCGCGGATCGCGTCCGGCACGATCAAGACCGTCATCGATGCGCTGGAACAAGGCGCGCTGATCGCCGCGCCGGTCTTCAAGGGCGAACGCGGCCATCCCGTCGGGTTTGCCGCCGCGCTGCGCGACGAGCTGCTCGCGCTCGACGGTGACCAGGGCGCGCGCGCAGTGTTGGACCGCCACCGCGACTCGGTTCGGCTGATCGAGTGCGACGATCCGGGGATTTTCTTCGACGTCGACCGCAAGAGCGACGTCGCGCGCTGAGATTTTCCATGACGCCATCGGCTGGAATTCCCCGCGGCGTCTGGATGCTGGGCTTCGTCAGCCTGTTCATGGACGTCTCCTCCGAGCTGATCCACAGCCTGCTGCCGGTATTCATGGTCACGAGCCTTGGGGCGACGGCGCTGATGGTGGGCGTCGTCGAAGGCGTGGCGGAGGCGACCGCACTGATCGTAAGGGTCTTTTCCGGGACGCTCAGCGACTGGCTCGGCAGGCGCAAGGGGCTGACCGTGCTGGGCTACGGCCTGGGCGCGATCTCCAAGCCGATGTTCGCACTCGCGCTGACGGTGCACTGGGTATTCGTCGCGCGCTTCATGGACCGGATCGGCAAGGGCATACGTGGCGCGCCGCGGGACGCCCTGATCGCGGACCTGACGCCGCCGGAAATGCGGGGCTCGGCGTACGGATTGCGCCAGTCGCTCGATACCGTCGGCGCGTTCGTTGGCCCATTGCTTGCCATCGGGCTCATGGTGTTGTGGGCGGGGGACTTCCGGGCAGTATTCTGGTTCGCCGTTATTCCTGCAGTCGTCTCGGTCCTCATCCTGGTGTTCGGCGTGCACGAGCCGGGCGCGGGCAGGGCGCAACCGCGGCCGGCATCCCCCGTGGAGTGGCGGAGCTTGCGCGAGTTCAGCGTTGACTATTGGTGGGTCGTGGTTGCAGGGGGGATATTCACGCTGGCCCGCTTCAGCGAAGCCTTCCTCATATTGCGAGCGCAGCAGCTTGGCCTGTCGGACACCTACGCGCCGCTGGTGCTGGTCATCATGAACGTGGTCTACGCGGCTTCGGCTTTTCCGTTGGGCCGGCTTGCCGATCGCATGAGCCACATGAAGCTGCTCATGGCCGGGCTGGCCGTCCTGGTCCTTTCCGACTTCGTGCTGGCGCAGGCGCAGGGGCTGGTCGAGGTCGCGGCCGGGGTGGTCCTGTGGGGATTGCACATGGGGATGACCCAGGGACTGCTCGCGGCGATGGTCGCCGGCGCCGCGCCGACGCACTTGCGCGGCACCGCGTTCGGATTCTTCAATCTCGTGGGCGGCGTCGCGATGCTGATCGCGAGCGTTCTTGCCGGACTGCTCTGGGACGAACTGGGTGCGGCGGTTACGTTTTACGCCGGTGCGGCTTTTTCCGTACTGGCGCTGGCCCTGCTGATTCTGCGCCGCAGTTCATGAATTTCTTGACGGTCGTTGGGGGCGATGGGAGACTCGATGAAACGACCGACGACTGGCGACTGGAGTCTGATGAAACGCTTTGAAGGCACCGACAGCTATATCGCAACTGACGACTTGATGATGGCGGTCAACGCCGCCCTCACGCTCGAGCGCCCGCTGCTGGTCAAGGGCGAGCCCGGCACCGGCAAGACGATGCTGGCGATCGAAATCGCCAGGGCGATCGGACGGCCGCTCTTCGAGTGGCATATCAAGTCCACCACCAAGGCCCAGCACGGGCTCTACGAGTACGACGCGGTGTCGCGGCTGCGCGATTCGCAGCTGGGGGATGCCCGGGTGCACGACATCCGGAACTACATCGTGCGCGGGATGCTGTGGAGCGCCTTCGTGTCCGACACGCCCGCCGTGCTCCTGATCGACGAAGTGGATAAGGCGGACATCGAATTCCCGAACGACCTGCTGCGCGAGCTTGACCGCATGGAGTTCTACGTCTACGAGACGCGCGAGCTCGTCAAGGCGAAGCACCGGCCGCTGGTGGTGATCACCAGCAACAACGAGAAGGAGCTGCCGGACGCGTTCCTCCGGCGCTGCTTCTTCCATTACATCCGCTTTCCCGACCACGAAACGATGCAGCGGATCGTGCGCGTGCACCATCCCGACATCAAGAAAACCTTGCTGCGTGAGGCGCTCAACGCGTTCTTCGAGGTCCGCGAGGTGCCGGGACTGAAGAAGAAGCCCTCGACCTCTGAATTGCTCGACTGGCTGAAGCTTCTCATGGCGGAGGACATCCCGCCCGAGGCGCTGCACAGCCAGGACAGCCACAAGATCATCCCGCCACTGCACGGGGCGCTCCTGAAGAATGAGCAGGATGTGCATCTCTTCGAGCGGCTGGTGTTCATGTCCCGCCGCAAGGCGTGAGCGATGCTGATCGAGTTTTTCCTGAAGCTCAAGGAGGGCGGCGTTCCGGTCTCGGTCAAGGAGTTCCTGACGCTGATCGAGGCACTGGCGAAGCGCGTGGCGTTCGGCAGCATGGAGGAGTTCTACTGGCTCGCCCGCGCGAGCCTGGTGAAGGACGAGAAGTACTACGACCGTTACGACCGCGTGTTCGCTGCCTACTTCAAGGGCATCGTAGAACTGGAGGGGATCACGCTGGTGATTCCCGAGGAGTGGCTCAAAAAACTCGCGGAAAAAATCCTGACCGAGGACGAAAAGAAGCTCATCGAGTCGCTCGGCGGCTGGGACAAGCTGATGGAGACGCTCAAGAAGCGGCTCGAGGAGCAGAAGGGCCGGCACCAGGGCGGGAGCAAGTGGATCGGGACCGCAGGGACGAGTCCCTACGGCGCCTTTGGCTACAACCCCGAAGGCGTGCGCATCGGCCAGCCGGAGTCGCGTCACCGCCGCGCGGTGAAGGTGTGGGACAGGCGCGAGTACCGCAACCTCGACGACACGGTCGAGCTCGGCACCCGCAACGTCAAGGTGGCGCTGCGCCGGCTGCGGCGCTTCGCGCGCATCGGCGCCCCCGACGAGCTCGACCTCGACGACACCATCCGCTCGACGGCGAAGAACGCGGGCTGGCTTGATCTCAAGATGGTGCCGGAGCGGCACAATGCGGTGAAGGTGCTGCTGTTTTTCGACGTCGGCGGCTCGATGGACGACCACATCCGCGTCTGCGAGCAACTGTTCTCTGCCGCGCGCGTCGAGTTCAAGCACCTCGAGTACTTCTACTTCCACAATTTCCTCTACGAGCGGGTGTGGCGCGACAATCGCCGGCGCTCAGCGGAGCGCATGGCGACCTGGGAGGTGCTGCACACCTATCCCCACGATTACAGGGTGGTGCTGGTGGGCGACGCCACCATGAGCCCCTATGAGATCGTCTATCCCGGCGGCAGCGTCGAGCACACCAACGAGGAAGCGGGCGCAGTCTGGCTGCAGCGCCTGCTCACGGTCTACCCGAACGCGATCTGGCTCAATCCCCAGCCCGAATCGGTGTGGAGCTACCACGAGTCGATCCGCATCACCCGGAGCCTGATGGGCGAGCGGATGTTTCCGCTCACGCTCGATGGGCTCGATCGCGGCATGCGCTTCCTTTCGAAGGCGCATTAGGATCATCGATGCAGGATCTTGCCCCCTCATGACGACGCCGCAACGCCTCGGCAAGTACGAGATCACGGAAGTGCTCGGCAAGGGCGCCATGGGCGTGGTGTACAAGGGCTTCGATCCCGGCATCCGCCGCACCGTCGCGATCAAGACCATTCGCAGGGAGCTGATCGACGGCGACGGCCCGGCGGGCAAGATGATCGCGCGCTTCCGCAATGAGGCGCAGGCCGCGGGTCGGCTCGCGCATCCCGGGATCGTCGCGGTATACGACTACGGCGAGGACGCCGAGGTCGCGTACATTGCGATGGAGTACGTGGAGGGCAACTCGCTGCGGGAGTACTTCAGCCGCGGCACGCGGTTCACGGAGCGCGACGCGATCAGCATCATGTCCCAGCTCCTCGAGGCGCTCGCGCACGCGCACGAGCGCCGCGTATGGCACCGGGACATCAAGCCGGCAAACTTGATCGTCATGAAAAATGGGCGAGTCAAGGTCGCCGACTTCGGCATCGCCCGCATCGAGGCCTCCGAGCTGACACAAACGGGAGCGGTGATGGGCTCACCGGGGTACATGGCCCCCGAGCAGTATGCGGCGGCGGGGATCGACCAGCGAGCCGACATCTTTGCCGCAGGCGTGGTGTGCTATCAGCTACTGACGAACGTGAAGCCGTTCGCGGGCACCGCGGAGCAGATCGCCTACGCGGTCTGTCACGCCGAAGTGCCGAAGCTCTCGATCGTCGACCCCGGCCATCGCTGGGAGCGCTACGACGCGATCATTGCGAAGGCGCTTGCAAAGAGGCCGGACGACCGCTACCAGGCGGCCGAGACATTCCTCGCCGCGCTCCTCGAGGCGCACGCCGCACCGGCGAGCCCGGCGGTGTCGGAAGAGACCGTCATCGCCGAGATCCTGAAGCCCGCCGCGGCCGTGGATCCGAGCGGCCCGGCGCGTCCGCAGACCGTCCCGCCCGCGTCCGCCGCCCCGTCGTCTCCGCCGCAGGGGTCCGCTTGGCGAGGGAGATGGGCGATCGCAGCGGGAGTCGTCGCCCTCGTCGTGGCCGCAGGACTCTGGCAGCTTCTTTCGCAACGCGCGGCTCCGCCTCCGCCGGCGGCGGAGCGAACAGCCGCCGCGCCCAGGGAGCCGTCGCCGCCCGCCCGGGCGCAGCCGGAGGAAGTGGTCTTCTGGGAGTCGGTGCGCGGCACCAGCAACCCGGCGGAGCTGGAGGCTTATCTCGCGAAATATCCCGACGGCACGTTCGCTCCGCTCGCGCGAGCTCGCATCGCCGCGCTTGACGCGGCCAAGGCAAAGCCCGGGATTGCAGCCCCGGCAGCGCCATCGACTCCGGAGCGGAAGGCCGCGGCCGAGCCCGTGCGGCCCGATGTGCCCAAAACCGGGCGCCCGGAACAGGAAGCGCTGTTCTGGGAGTCCGTGCGCAACTCGAGCGATCGTGCGGAACTCAATGCCTATCTCGCGAAGTACCCCGAGGGCACCTTCGCCCCGCTCGCCCGCGCGCGGCTGGATGCGCTTGCCGCGGCCGAGGCCAAGCGCGCGGCGGACGCCAAGGCGAAGGCGAAAGCTGTGTCAACAGCAGCACCGCCAAAGGCCGGGGAGCGCAGCGTGCCGGTGGCGGCGGCGAAGCCTCCGGCCGCGCCAGCAAACAACCCCGCGCGATTCGACGGGTCCTGGAACGCACGGTTCCAGTGCGACGCGTACCAGGAACTCAAGGCGGGGGGCTGGGATGGCAAGGCCGAGATTCGTTCCGGCGAGGCCCGGGTTTCCTGGGGCAAGCCGGGACTGCCCCGCTCCGCGCAGTTCGAGGGCAGAGTGGCCGACGATAACCGGCTTGCGCTGGCGGGCACTGGCATCACGGGCCTGAAGTCGGCGTACGGCAAGAGCTATCCGATCCGATTCGACGGGCAGTTCGACGCCCGCGGATATCAAGGCTCGGGGAAGCTCGGGTCGCGCAAGTGCACCCTGGCGCTCACGCGCGCCGGCGGCTGAGATACCGCATCGACACCTTGGCACTCAAGTCGTGCATGCCGCACCAAGATGGTGCCGGCTCACCGGTTGACGACCGGAATAGATTGGCCCGGCAAAATCAATCCGGGTTGAATTTCCAATCGCTTTTCAGATCCGCGGCGGGGCCGTTTGCCCGGGCACGGTAGTTGCTGCGTCCGCACAGGATGCGCTCCCGGCGGTCCAGTGAGGGGTCTCAGACGGAATCCGTGCCATGAACGACGCCATCGACCGCCTTGCGTTGGCCTCTCCGATCGGGGAGTACCTGGCGCGACTGCTCCACAAGCACAGGGCCACCCCCGATGGCGATGTGGCGACCTACATACCGGAGCTGGCGAAGGCGAACTCGGAGTGGTTCGGCATTTGCATTGCCACAGCAGACGGCCATGTATACGAGACAGGGGACTCGCGGCAGGCCTTCACGATCCAGTCGATCTCCAAGCCGTTCGTCTACGGCCTGGCTCTCGAGGATTGCGGCCGGGAGCGCGTGCTGGGCGCGATCGGCGTCGAGCCCAGCGGCGATGCCTTCAACTCCATCAGCCTCGCGCCAGGCACCGGCGCACCGCTCAATCCGATGATCAATGCCGGCGCCATTGCTGCAGCCGCGCTCGTTGCCGGCCACTCTCCGGCCGACCGCTTCGAGCGGATCCTGGCCGTCATGTCGCTCTATGCCGGCCGCAGGCTCGAGCTGGACGAGGCGGTATACCGGTCCGAGCGCGACACCGGACACCGCAACCGGGCGATCGGCCACATGCTTCGCAATTTCGACGTCCTCAAGGAGGATCCCGAGATCGCCCTCGATTTGTACTTCCGGCAGTGCTCGGTGCGCGTGACCTGCCGCGACCTGGCGCTCATGGGCGCGACGCTCGCCAACGCCGGCGTCAATCCCGCGACGGGCGAGGTTGCGCTCCGCAGGGGCTACGTCGAGAGCGTCCTGAGCGTCATGGTGACCTGCGGAATGTACGATTACGCCGGCGAATGGGTCTATCGGATCGGCCTTCCGGCAAAGAGCGGCGTTGCGGGAGGGATTCTCGCGATTCTCCCGGGCCAGCTCGGCATCGGCGTCTTCTCGCCCCGTCTCGATGTCCGCGGCAACAGCGTGCGCGGGGTCAAGGTGTGCGAAGACCTGTCCCGGGACATGAATCTACACTTTCTGTCGCCTTCGCGTGCCGCCGCGGCGGTGATGCGCTCGCGGCGCAGCCTCGCCACGGTGCGCTCCAAGCGGCGGCGAAGCGCTGCGGAAGCGAAGATCCTGGACGAGGTTGGCCACCGTGTGAGGATCTACGAAGCGCAGGGCATCCTCGGATTCACGGCCGCCGAAGTCATTGCACGGGAAGTTTCGACGCACACCGGACCCGATTCGTTCGCGATCCTCGACCTGAAGCGGGTCGCGGACGTAGACGGCGCCGCGAGCCACATCCTGTTCGATCTTCAGCGCGCTCTGCGCGCCGTAGGGACCACACTGATCTATTCGAACGCACACAGGTTGCCGCGCTTCACGCGCTATCTTGCGGAAGCCAGCGCGCGGCAGGCCGGCTTGCGCCTGCTGACGTTCCCGGAGTTGGATCGCGCCCTCGACTGGTGCGAGTCACAGCTGCTCGCCGAGCGCCCTCAAGGCGAGGACCCGGGGAGGGTCGGGCTCGCCGGGCAGCAGCTCTGTGAGGGCTTGTCCGCCGATGACCTCGCTGTGCTGGAGCGTTTCGTCAGCAAGGAATCCTTCGCGCAGGGCGAGTTCATATTTCGCATGGGCGCCCCCTCCGACCGCGTGTATTTCCTGATGAGCGGCGAGGTGAGCGTGGTCGCCGAGATGCCGGACGGGCGCCTGAGGCGCCTGTCCACCAGCACCGCGGGCATGAGCTTCGGCGAGACTGCGATGATCGACGGCGGCGTGCGCGGTGCCGACGTCGTCGCCGATACCCGCGTCGAGTGCTGGTCCCTCAGCCGGGCGGTGTTCGAGGATCTCGGGCGTTCGCATCCGGCGCTGAAGATCGGCCTGCTGCGCAATGCGCTGCGCGTGGTCAGCGGCATCGCCGGGCGGCTGACGGGCGAGGTGCTCGCGCTCGAAAGCTAATGGCGGCGCGGCCACCTTGCCATATTCGATGCAGCACGCCCTATGGGAGACGCGCGATGAACGGCGTGTA